>Ga0209406_1002464_pt1 | contig 12337 bp, 5 predicted proteins | sample COGITO_mtgs_1204_FD_184808 | JGI IMG/M metagenome (GOLD analysis project Ga0209406, IMG submission 184808) | Pelagic marine microbial communities from North Sea - COGITO_mtgs_120426 (SPAdes) (version 2) | ecosystem: Environmental > Aquatic > Marine > Epipelagic ...
AGTGGTTTATTCCAAGGTGAAGGAGCTGATTTATTCTTCCAAACAATGTTTGCTGCAACTGCTGCAACAATTGTATCTGGAGCAATCGCAGGAAGAACAAAATATACTACTTACATCATTTTCTCTATCGTAATGACTGCAATCATTTACCCAATTTCTGGTGGATGGCAATGGCAAGGTAGTGGATGGTTGACCAATTTAGGGTTCATCGATTTCGCTGGTTCTTCAATTGTACACTCTGTTGGTGGATGGGCTGCTTTAGTCGCTGCGTTCATGGTAGGTCCTAGAATTGGAAAATATGTAGATGGTAAAGTATTACCAATACCTGGACACAATCAAGTATTAGCAACTTTAGGGGTATTTATCCTATGGTTGGGATGGTTTGGTTTTAACGGTGGATCTCAATTAGCTTGGGGTGGCGCAGATGCAATTGGTGCTTCTAACGTAGTATTAATTACAAATTTAGCTGCTGCTGCTGGAGGACTTGGAGCATTAGTTACAACTTGGATCTGGTATGGTAAACCAAACTTAGCACAAACATTAAACGGTGCTTTAGCTGGTTTGGTAAGTATTACTGCTGGTTGTGGAAACATGACTGCTGTAGGTGCTGTAGTTGCCGGTTTAATTGGAGGTATCATTGTAGTATTCTCTATTGAATTTATAGAAAAGAAATTAAAAATTGACGATGCAATTGGAGCAGCTTCTGTTCACGGTGTTGTTGGTGTATGGGGTACTTTAGTGATTGGTCTATGGGGAGTTGATGGTGATACTGCAATTGGATTATTCAATGGTGGTGGTGCTTCTCAATTAGGGGCTCAAGCAATTGGAGCTTTAGCATATGCAGTATGGTCTGTTGGTTTATCTTTTATCGTTCTTGGAATCTTAAAAGCAACCATGGGATTACGTGTATCTAAAGAAGTAGAAATCGAAGGATTGGATATTTCAGAACATGGTTCTATCGCCTATCCTGGAAAAAGACAAAGAGATTTTGAAGAAGAATAAACTATATTTGATTCATTAAATATAATTACTAGTATTTAAATCACACAACTTAAATAATTAAGTTGTGTGATTTTGTGTTATAATTTATTTTATTAATTTCGCAAGCTTTAAAAGCAAACAACTAATTATTAATAACAAATTTAATTCTATCATGAAAAAAATTGAAGCAATTATTAGAAAATCAAAATTTAGAGTCGTAAAAGAGGCCCTGCATGAAATCGGTGTCAACTTCTTTTCTTACTGGGATGTTACCGGTTTGGGAAATGAAAAAGAAGGACATGTATACAGAGGGGTTAGCTACAGCACAAGCGACATTCAAAGAAGACATCTTTCTATTGTTGTCAATGATGATTTTGAAGAAATTACCATTAAAGCAATCTTAGAAGCCTCTTCAACTGGGCAAGTAGGTGACGGGAAAATTTTTGTAAGCGAAATCAAAGACGCCTACAGAATAAGAACAAGAGAAAAAGGAAGAGAAACATTAAACTAAATTATTACAACACTTTATTATGGAATTATTAACAACAAATAATGTATGGATGATGATCTGTACCGCACTCGTTTTCTTCATGCATACAGGTTTTGCATTCTTAGAAATCGGATTGACAAGACAGAAAAATACCATCAATATTTTATTTAAAAATATTTTTATCATTACAACAGGTCTTTTATTGTATTACTTAATTGGCTTTAACTTAATGTACCCTGGAGAATTTAATGGATATCTAGGAAGCATCGTTCCTGGAATAAACCCTCCTGAAAACGGAATGACTCCAGCATATGCAGATGGTGGGTATACTTGGTGGACAGACTTCTTATTTCAAGCAATGTTTGCAGCAACTGCAGCAACGATTGTTTCGGGTGCTGTTGCAGAACGTATGAAAATAGGACCTTTTATGATCTTTACACTACTCTATGTAGGATTTATTTATCCAATTGCTGGTTCATGGAAATGGGGTGGTGGTTTTTTAGATCAATTAGGGTTTTATGATTTTGCAGGATCTACCTTGGTTCACTCTGTAGGAGGATGGGCTGCACTGGTTGCTGTTTGGTTGCTAGGCGCTCGAATTGGAAAATTCAAAAATGGAAAAACACAAGCCATTCCTGGACACAACATTCCTTTGGCTACGGCAGGAGTATTAATCTTATGGTTAGGATGGTTTGGTTTTAACGGTGGATCGGTATTATCTGCAGACCCAGAATTAACATCATTAACCCTAGTAACGACTTGTTTGGCTGCTGCAGCCGGTGGAGTTGTCGCCGCGATGGTTTCATTTATCAAATATAAAAACCTAGATTTAACCATGTTTTTAAATGGTATTTTAGGAGGATTGGTTGGAATTACTGCAGGAGCAGATGTAATGACGCCAGAAAGTGCGATTATTATTGGCGCTATTGCAGGAGTGCTGATCGTATTTGCCGTTAGTTTTGTAGATGCAATTAAATTGGACGATCCAGTGGGTGCTATTGCTGTTCACTTGATCTGTGGTATTTGGGGAACCTTGGCTGTAGGAATCTTTTCAACAAATCCGGCACACACCTTTTTAATACAATTAACAGGGGTTGCTTGCTATGCAGTATTGTGTATTGTTTCATCCTTTTTAATATTTTACACCTTAAAGAAAACGGTTGGAATTAGAGTCTCAGAAAAAGAAGAACTAGAAGGCTTAGATACTCATGAACACGGAATGGATGCCTATCCTGACTTCCGTTTAAACGAGCATTAATACCCTGTATAATTTTAAAAAAAAGTCTGTAAATGTTCATTTTACAGACTTTTTTTTTGTTTTATGGATTTGACAATTAAATAGGTTTTTATTGTCAAAAAAAAACTTTTGTGATTATTTTTTTGTTTTCATCACAAAAATCACATTAAAATAAGTGGTTTATTAAATCCTTTTCAATAAAATCCATAAATTTGTAAATATAATTGAAGATAATATGGAGAAACAAGGATTATACTTACCAGAGTTTGAACATGAAAATTGTGGCGCTGGTTTTATTTGTAACCTACATGGAGAAAAGACGAATCAAATCATACACGATGCCCTAGAAATTCTAGTAAAACTAGAACATAGAGGGGGTGTAAGTGCTGATGGAAAAACAGGTGATGGTGCTGGGTTATTAATAGATATTCCTCATACGTACTTCAAACGTGTCTGTGATTTTCCAATCCCTGATCAAAGAGAATATGCTGTTGGGATGGTATTTTTACCAAAAAACGAAAATCAATACAAGTATTGTAAAGACGTTTTTGAAAATGAAATAAAAAACCAAGGACTTAGTATTTTAGGATGGAGAGTGGTTCCTGTAGACTCTTCTCAGCTTGGTCAAATTGCGTTAGATTCAGAACCGAATATAGAACAACTATTTGTTGGGAAAACTACTGAAATATCTGAAGCTACTTTTAAAGCAAAATTATATGCTGCTAGAAAAATAGCTGAACATACAATCAGAAAATCAAAAATTTCTGAAAGTAATTATTTTTACATTCCAAGTTTTTCAATAACCACCATCATCTATAAGGGTATCATTATGCCTGAAGATATTGGTCCTTACTACAAAGATTTACAAGAAATTGATTTGGTCACTCGTTTAGCGCTAGTACACCAACGTTTTTCTACCAATACAATGCCTACTTGGGAATTAGCGCAACCCTTCAGACACATGTGTCAGAACGGAGAAATCAATACTCTGCGTGGAAACGTAAGCAGAATGCGAGTTCGAGAAGAGATCATGAAAAGTGATGTCTTTGGCCCACAAATAGACAAATTATTCCCAATCATTTTACCAGGAAAATCCGATTCGGCATCCATGGATATGGTTGTGGAATTATTAACACATACAGGACGTTCATTACCAGAAGTAATGATGATGATGATCCCTGAAGCATGGGAAAAACACAAGACCATGTCTAAAGAGAGAAAAGCGTTTTACGAATACAACTCTTGTTTAATGGAACCATGGGATGGACCCGCTTCAGTTCCATTTACAGATGGAGATTATATTGGTGCCTTATTAGATAGAAATGGCTTAAGACCTTCGAGATATACCGTAACCAAAAGTGGTAAATTAATCATGTCATCTGAAATTGGTGTGGTGGATGTAGCACCTGAAGATGTTAAAGAACACGGTAGATTAGAGCCAGGAAAAATGTTCCTAGTAGACATGAACAAAGGGCGAATCATTGAAGATGAAGAAATAAAAAGCAATATCGTATCTCAAAGACCCTATCAGGAATGGTTAGATAAAACCAGATTGCATTTAAAAGACATTCCTTATGCAGGTGAAACCTGTCCAATTGAAACGATCGATGTTAAAACTAGACAACGTTTATTCAATTATACCTTAGAAGATATTCAAGAAGTTATCACTCCCATGGCAATTGTTGGTAAAGAAGCTTTAGCTTCTATGGGAATCGATACTCCTTTGGCAGTATTATCAGACAGACCACAATTAATTTCTAATTACTTTAAACAATTATTTGCACAGGTTACCAATCCTCCTTTGGATGGTATTCGTGAAGAGATTGTAACAGACATTAGCTTGTCTTTAGGAAAAGATAGAAATATTTTTAGCATCACAGAAAGACAGTGTCGAAAATTAAAAATCCAAAACCCTGTTATTTCTAACATTGATCTTGAAAAAGTAAGAAACATCTCTGTAGAAGGTTTTAAAGCCGAAACGATTGAAATGTTGTATGCTAAATCGAAAGGACTCAATGGCTTAGAAGATGCTTTGGATGCTATAATTATTAAAATAGAGAAAGCATTAAACAGAGGAACAAACATTATAATTTTATCCGATAGAGGTGTCAATCAAGAGTTTGCCCCTATTCCTGCATTATTAGCTTGTTCTTTTGTAAATCATCAAATGAACCGTTTGCGAAAACGTTCTTATTTCGATATTATTATTGAATCTGCAGAGCCACGAGAGCCACATCATTTTGCAACTTTATTTGGATATGGTGCAAGTGCTGTGAACCCATATATGGTCAATGAAATTATCAGAATGCAAGTTAAAGAAGGTTTTATTACTGAATTGACCGAGCAACAAGCAGTCGATAATTTCAACAAAGCAATTGGGAAAGGTCTTTTAAAAGTAATGAACAAAATTGGAATCTCTACATTACATTCTTACAGAGGTTCTCAAATTTTCGAAATTGTAGGATTCAATTCTCAATTTGTAGAGAAATATTTCCCTTACACCGCTTCTAGAATTGAAGGAATTGGTTTGTATGAAATTGAAAAAGAAATTAATCAACGATATAAATATGCGTATCCAGATGCTAAAATAAACAAACGTTTGGGATTAAACATTGGAGGAGACTATCGATGGAGAAGAAATGGCGAACGCCACTTATTCAATCCAACAACGATCTCAAAATTACAACAAGCTGTTCGTTTAAATGATCAAGAAAGTTATGATGTATATGCCAAAGCAATTAACGAACAGTCTGAAAACTTAATGACGATTCGAGGATTGTTCGAGTTTGATAACTTAAATCCAATTCATATAGACGAAGTAGAACCTTGGACAGAAATTGTAAAACGTTTTAAAACAGGTGCCATGTCTTATGGTTCTATCTCAAGAGAAGCTCATGAAAACTTGGCAATCGCTATGAACCGAATTGGTGGTAAATCTAACTCTGGTGAAGGAGGTGAAGATAGAAATCGTTTTATTCCAGATGCCAACGGAGACAGTAGAAACTCTTCTATTAAACAAGTTGCCTCCGGAAGGTTTGGAGTTACTTCGCATTATTTAACGAACGCGAAAGAAATTCAAATTAAAATGGCACAAGGTGCAAAACCTGGAGAAGGAGGACAATTACCAGGGTTTAAAGTCTTGCCTTGGATTGCTGCTGCAAGAAACTCAACTCCTTTTGTAGGATTGATTTCTCCACCACCACATCACGATATTTATTCGATTGAAGATCTCGCACAATTAATCTACGATTTAAAAAATGCCAATCGCGAAGCAAGAATTAATGTAAAATTAGTTTCTGAAGTAGGTGTAGGTACCATTGCCGCTGGGGTAGCAAAAGCAAAAGCAGATGTTGTTTTGATCTCTGGTTATGATGGAGGTACAGGAGCATCACCGCTTACCTCTTTGAAACATGCAGGTCTTCCATGGGAACTTGGATTGGCTGAAGCGCAACAAACCCTGGTAATGAATAGTTTGCGAAGTAGAATTGTTGTAGAATGTGATGGCCAGTTAAAAACAGGTAGAGATGTCGCAATTGCTGCATTGTTGGGTGCTGAAGAATTTGGTTTTGCAACTGCTCCGCTAGTGGCCTCAGGGTGTATTATGATGCGTAAGTGTCATTTGAACACCTGTCCTGTAGGAATTGCTACTCAAGACAAAGAATTGCGTAAAAATTTCAAAGGAACTCCAGAGCATGTAATTAATTTCTTCTACTATATAGCAAATGAATTAAGAAGTATTATGGCGCAATTAGGATTTCGTTCTATGGATGAAATGATTGGGCAGACTCATAAAATCAATGCAAATAAAGCAATCACACACTACAAAGCAAAAGGCTTAGACCTATCCTCAATTTTACACACACCTAAAGGGTATCTTTCTAAGGCTGTAAAAAATTCAGAGAAACAAGAACATGGCTTGGAAAATGTACTTGACATGACACTGATTCAGGATGCCAAAGCGGCTATTAATGACAAGAAAAAAACTATTTTAAATTACCCAATCAACAATTTAAATCGTTCGGTTGGAGCAATTTTAAGTAATGAGATTTCAAAAATTCATGAACACATAGGACTACCTGAAGACACCTTAAAATTGAACTTTACGGGTTCTGCTGGTCAAAGTTTCGGAGCTTTCGGTGCACCTGGTATTACGTTTAATTTAGAAGGAAACACGAATGATTATTTAGGTAAAGGATTGTCTGGAGCGAAATTAATCATCAAGAAACCTGTAAAAGCAGACTTTATTGCAGAAGATAATGTGATTATTGGAAATGTTTGTTTGTTCGGAGCAGTCAATGGGCAAGCCTATATTAACGGAATTGCAGGAGAACGTTTTGCCGTTCGAAATTCAGGAGCAGTTGCAGTTGTAGAAGGTGTAGGAGATCACTGTTGTGAATACATGACAGGAGGTAAAGTGATTGTTTTAGGAAAAACAGGTCGAAATTTTGCTGCTGGAATGAGCGGAGGAATTGCCTACGTATACGACCCTGAAAACAAATTCATAAACGGTCTTTGTAATACAGAAACGATTGATTTTGAAGAAATCAATGAGGAAAATGCTGCTGATTTAAAAGCCATAATAGAACAACATGTTCTTTATACCGATAGTAAAAAAGGAGCTGCACTGTTATCGGATTGGTCTACAAGTTTGAACAACTTTGTAAGAGTCATGCCTACTGAATACAAAAAAGCTTTAGAGCGAATCGCTACAGAAGAACCAATGTTTGAAGAATTAACAATAGCATAATGTCATGGGAAAAGTAACAGGATTTAAAGAATTTGAAAGACAAGATGAAACCTACACTTCTGTAAAAGACCGTGTAAAAAACTACAAAGAATTTACAGTTCCTCTTTCTAATAAAGAAATTACAAAACAAGGATCTCGCTGTATGGATTGTGGAATTCCTTTTTGTCACAGTGGTTGTCCCTTAGGAAACCTTATACCAGATTTTAATCACATGGTTCATCAAGGGGAATGGAAAAAAGCTTCTTGGATATTACATTCTACAAATAATTTTCCAGAATTTACAGGACGTTTATGTCCTGCACCCTGTGAGCAAGCATGTGTATTAGGGATTATTGAAGACCCTGTATCTATTGAAAATATTGAAAAAAACATCGTAGAACGCGCTTTTAAGGAAGGATGGATAAAACCACAGCCTCCAAAAAATAGAACCGACAAAACAATCGCTGTCATTGGATCAGGTCCTGCAGGACTTGCCGCTGCACAACAGTTAAATAGGGCTGGTCATACTGTAACAGTCTTTGAAAGAGATGATGAAGTTGGGGGATTATTACGATACGGAATTCCAAATTTCAAAATGGAAAAAGGAATCATTGATAGAAGAATCGCAATTCTAAAAGCAGAAGGAATCCTCTTCAAAACCAACATTAATGTTGGTGTAAATTATAGTGTTGACGAACTCAAGAGTTTTGATAGTATTGTCCTATGTGGTGGTTCTACAGAAAGAAGAAGCCTGCCAACTCTTGGAATTGATGCTGACGGTGTTGTTCAAGCAATGGATTTCTTAACACAACAAACAAAAGCTTTATTTGGTAAAGAAGTAAAAGACCAAATAATGGCTACAGATAAAGATGTAATTGTTATTGGTGGTGGAGATACTGGTTCCGATTGTATTGGTACCTCAAATAGACATGGTGCAAAATCAGTGGTGAACTTTGAGATTATGCCAAAGCCACCAGGAGAACGTTCTGCGAAAACACCATGGCCATTTTGGCCACTACAGTTAAAAACATCTTCTTCTCATAAAGAAGGGGCTGATCGGAACTGGTTGATCAATACCAAAGAATTTATAAAGGATACAAATGGTAAATTAACAGCCTTAAAAACAGTTAATGTTGAATGGAAAATGATTCCAGGTGAAAGACCTCAATTAATAGAGATCGCGGGTACTGAAAAAACATGGCCCTGTGATTTAGCCCTATTAGCACTAGGTTTTACTGGCCCAGAAAGTACCCTAGCAGACAAATTGGGAATCGAAAAAGATGGTCGATCTAATTATAAAGCCGTTTATGGAAAATACCAAACAAACATTCCTAACATCTTTACTGCAGGAGATATGCGTCGTGGGCAATCTTTGATTGTGTGGGCAATTTCAGAGGGAAGAGAAGCTGCCAGACAGGTTGATTTATACCTAATGGGTAAATCAGAATTACCTTCTAAAGATATAACGGGTGATTTAGTCGCGATGTAAAAAAAGTTTCAACTAAAAAAACTCCTTAGCTATTTATATCGTTAAGGAGTTTTTTATTGCACAACTCTTTGAGTCTTTTACTTTTTTGGTTTAAAAACAATCTCGTAAGATTTACTATCCTTTAATAATGTCTTTGCGATCTTTTTTAAATCCTCAATCTTTATAGATTTTATAATTTCTTCATAGTTTTTTGGATCATTCATATTGTACCCTTCCATCACAGAATTCTTTAATAAACTCATCTGAAATCTGTTGTAGTTCTTATTTTCTTCTCTTTCTTTTAAGTAATTTGTAAGCGTTTTGTCTAAATCTACTTGTTGAATATCTCCGTTTCCAATCGCTTCTATTTCTTTATGAACAATATCAATCAATTTTTCAGCTAATTCAGGATTACAATCAAAACTTACAGAGATTGTTGCTTCTTGGCTTGGTCTTCTAGAAATTGAACCTCTCGCTGAAGCACTATAAGTACCCCCTTCTTCTTCTCTTAAAGATTCTATGTAACGCAATTGCAACACATCTCCGATGGCTCTCATTAAAATTGAATTTTTTAAAGAATATTTCATGTCGTTTTTAACAACCACACGAACATTGGTTTTAGGATCTTTCATCTCTAAATACACATCTTTATCAATTTTATTAGTAATCCAATCTACTGAATTGTCTTTCCAGCTTTCTTTTTCATCTGTTGTTGGGATACTCGCAATATACCTCTCTAGCAAAGGCTTTATAGTTTCTTTCGTTACATCACCCACAATGAAGAATGTAAAATCTCCTGCATTACCAAATCTTGAATTATAAATACCTTTCATTTTATCAAAAGACATTTCAGACATGTATTTTTTATCGAACAAACGTTTAGTTGGATGATTTTTTCCATATAAAATAGTGGTCAGGCTATCTTGCATTTTAGATTGAATTTGTTCACTCTTTCTAATTAAAAAAGCATCAACCTGTTGCATTAATACGTTGTATGAATTTTCATCAAAACGAGGTTTTGTAAAACGTAAATTTACAAGTTGCATCATTGTTTCTGTATCTTTTGTAGAAGATGAACCAGATACACTTTCTGATATATTACCAACTCTTATTCTAGAGCTTGCTTTTTTACCAGCTAATATTTTTGGTAAATCAATCGCAGAAAACTCCCCCAGCCCAGAAGATTGAATTACACTTCCAAGTAGAACTGTAGATGGTAAATCCTCCAACTCAAGTAGCGATTGACCTCCATAACTAACAGCACTTAATTTTACATCATTCTTGTTTTTATCAACAAACTTATAATGCACATTAATTCCGTTACTCAACGTAAAGATTGTTGAACCAATTTCTTTATCTTCTTTTTCTGAAACGATAGAACCCGTTACTATATCAACTCCAGACATCAAAGGTTTTGTATTGGTTTCCTCTGCATATCCTTTTAACGATGTGTCATTTTCAACAGTATTAATTATAGTAACTGCTGCTGCTTTTGTTAGATTTTTATTTCCTTTTACTCCAGTTACTACGACCGATCTATTATTCTTAATATATAGTTTCTGTATTTGAGTCAATAACTCTTTTTGGGTTAACTGGCTAAAAAGTACTTTTGCAATTTTAAATTCTTTTGTTAAATCTGTAATATGAGCGTTTTCTAAATAGTTTGTTTGAATTTCTCTTACAATTTGTCCATGACTTCTATTGCCCAATCCTGCAATTTGATTTTCATACGAACTTGTATACTCAGACACAACTCTTCCAATTTCTGCTTTTGTAAAACCAAATTTTACGGCTCTATTAATTTCAGACATTACCAATTCAAATCCTTTGTGTTGCATATTTGGCTTTGGAACAATATAAGCACTGAATTCATTATTTAATCTAGAAAGACTACTATAACGAACGGAGGCAAATAGAAGAGGAGACTCTGGTTTTTGATTGATTTCATTTAATCTCTTAGAAATAATTGAAGTGGCCATACCATTTAATAGGCTTTCTTTTAGATCGGCTACTGTTTCGTTTTCTAAAGATTTATCATGACGAATAGAAAAAGATATGTTTGAAGCGGTAACTTCTTTATCCATTCCCATATCATAAATAAGTTCATCATTATCTGGAATGCGAACTTGTGCACGAGGTATCGGATTTTTTACCGCTGGAATGCTTGAAAATAACGAAATAATTTTTGCTTCAATTTCATCAATATTTATATCACCAATTACTGCTATGGCTTGTAAATCTGTTCGATACCAATCGTGGTAAAAATCACGTAATGCTTTATACTCAAAACCTTCTACAATATCCATTTTACCTATTGGCAAACGCTCTGAATATATAGAATTATTAAACATCGTTCCAATAGTTTGTTGCAATACACGCATGCCTCCATTTTGGCGAGTTCTCCATTCTTCTTTAATTACGCCTCTTTCAGAATCAATCTCTTTTTCCGTTAATGACAAATAGTTAGACCAATTTTTCAAAATAGACAACCCTGTATCTATCAACTCTGGGGTGGTTGGTATGTTGTTAATGTTATAAACGGTTTCATCAAAAGAAGTGTAGGCATTGATATCTTTACCAAAAACAAGACCATGCTCTTGCATTTTATTTAAGATTCCTTTTCCCGGAAAATCTTTAGTTCCGTTGAATGCCATATGTTCTAAAAAGTGTGCTAGACCTTGTTGATTGTCTTTCTCTAAAACAGATCCAACGTTTTGTATAATATAATAACTTGCAACATCTTTAGTAACACTTGTAGTATGTAAATAATAAGTGAGTCCATTTTCCAGCACTCCTTTTGTAATGTTTTTTTCTTCCGGTAGAGGAATTTCTAAATTAATCGTTTGAGCTGATGCATTATAAGTAAGCGAAATGCACAGGGTAAGCAATAAAATCTTTTTCATTTTTTTGTTTTTAGTATTTGTTAGCTTTTTTAATAATCTAAATAAGTTATTCTTTTATAAATTATAGAGATGTAGCATTGTAGATTAGAATTTAGTCAGCGTATCACTATTTGTTAGGGTAAAGGAGTGATCGCATAACAATCTCCAATGTATGAATAACACAATTTGTTTTTTATAAACTCAACGATAAGGGTTCGATTGAATCTGATTTAAAATCATTTAAATCATTTTATATTATAAAAATACAAAAATATTAGACAAAAAAGTGGTGTGATGTATATTTTGAGCAAAAAAAAACCTCATATCTAAGATATGAGGTTAGTTATTACTGATATTCTCAGTTAAAAGAAAGGCGGCGACCTACTCTCCCACATAAATGCAGTACCATCGGCGCTATTGGGCTTAACTTCTCTGTTCGAGATGGGAAGAGGTGAGCCCCAATGCAATAACCACCCTAAGATTTTCAGTTAAATTGCTTTAACTGTATAAATTAACATATGGTAAAATAATAGTATAAAAATCAAGTAAAAAA
>Ga0209406_1002480_pt1 | contig 12276 bp, 13 predicted proteins | sample COGITO_mtgs_1204_FD_184808 | JGI IMG/M metagenome (GOLD analysis project Ga0209406, IMG submission 184808) | Pelagic marine microbial communities from North Sea - COGITO_mtgs_120426 (SPAdes) (version 2) | ecosystem: Environmental > Aquatic > Marine > Epipelagic ...
AGCAATACCAACTGTGGCAACAGTTGACCAAGAACTTCCTGTAGCCAATGAAACCACGGCACAAACAATACAAGTGGCGAACAGAAATATACTAGGGTTAAGCACTTCTAAACCGTAATAAATCATGGCAGGCACAATTCCGCTCAGAAGCCAAGTTCCAGCAAGTGCTCCAATTATTAATAAAATAATTAGGGCTGGCATTGCCGAGCTAATACTCTTAACTATACCATCAAAAATTTCTTCCCATCTGTAACCAATTCTTCCAGCAATAATTGCAGCTACTGCAGCTGAAAATAAAAGGGTCATTTGATTGGAACCCCCCAGTGTGTTATCACCATAAATAATTCGGTTCAAAACTAGAAGAGTAATGAGAACTATAATTGGTATAAATGCTTCCAAAAGAGTAGGGGTACGCTTGGTGTTTTCCATCTGTGAAAAGTACGAATAATTAATAAATTAAAATGGGAGATTATTCAGGTCAACGTTCCCACCCGAGATAATAATTCCAACCTTTTTACTTTTAAATTCTCCTCTTATAATTGGGGCAAGAGCTACTGCACTTGATGGCTCAATTATCATTTTCATTCGTTCCCAAACCAATCTCATAGCATCAATGATTTCTTGTTCATCGACTAGCACAATCTTTTCTACAAGCTCTTGGATAATTGGGAAATTTTGGTCGCCCAATTTCGTTCTAAGACCATCAGCAATAGTGTTTGTGTCTTCGTTGTCCAAGATTTCCCCAGCAGCCAATGAACGGAATGCGTCATCAGCGCCTATGGGCTCAGCACCTATTACTTTGCAATATGGATTGAAATGATGTGCAGATAGCGCAGTGCCAGCAAGTAATCCCCCACCACCAACTGGTGTAATAATTACGTCTAGATTTTGGTGATTTTGAAGTAATTCAATTGCAGAGGTTCCTTGTCCAATAATAACTTCCATCTGATTAGAGGGATGTAATGGTGTAGCTCCAGTTTTCTTGATTATAGTTTCAACGGTCAATTCGCGCGACTTAAGCGTTGATTCACATTCTGTGATGACACCTCCATAGCCTTTTACCGCCTGTTTTTTAGGAAGTGGTGCATTTTCAGGCATAACAATGTATGCTTTTACGCCAAGTTTTAGCGCAGCCAAAGATACGGCTTGTGCAAAGTTCCCAGATGAGTGTGTGATAACACCTTTTACTTTTTCTTCGTCAGATAATTGAAGAATAGCGTTAGCCGCACCTCGCATTTTAAACGCTCCCATTTTCTGAAAATTCTCGCACTTAAAAAATACTTCAGCACCAGAAATAGTATTGATCGTTTGTGATGTTAACACAGGAGTATTATGAATGAAAGGAGCTATTCTGGTCGAGCATTCAATTAGTTCTGTTTTGGTGGGAATCATTTGTTTCGTTATAACACTACAAAAGTAACATCAATTAACTTCTAACTTAAATCCAACCCCATGAACGTTGATAATTTTTATTTTTGAATCAGCCTTTAGGTATTTACGAAGTTTCGAAATAAAAACATCCATACTTCTGCCAAGAAAATAATCATCTTCTCCCCAAACTAGTTTTAATGCAGTTTCTCTTTCAAGGACCCCATTTCGATTGAGACATAGAAGTTTAAGTAGTTCAGATTCTTTTTTAGTCAGTAGCTTTTTAGCTGTTGGGTGGTTCAATTCTAACGATTGTGGTTTGAATTCGTAATCTCCTATAACATGGACATTGATGTCATCTTTTTCTGTTTCATACGTGCGTTTAAGAATTACTTTGATTCTGAGGATCAGCTCTTCCATACTAAATGGCTTGGTAATGTAATCATCACCACCGAGCTTAAATCCTTTGACTCGATCAAGTTCCATAGCTTTAGCTGTAAGGAAAATAATTGGTATTTTTTTATCAGTTTTACGAATATCTTTAGCTAATGAAAAGCCATCTTGTTCCGGCAACATTACATCGAGCAAACAGAGATCAAACTTACTCTGCATGAAGGATTCATAACCTGTTTTTCCGTCTGTTTTTAGCGATACTTCAAATCCAGCTTGTAATAGGTTGTCTTTAACTACAAACCCCAAATTTGGGTCGTCTTCAACTAATAGTAAATTATATTTCATAATACAGGAAGTCTTAAGGTAAATAATGCTCCGTTGCCAAGTTTACTATCAATAGTAACGGATCCATTATGCTCTTCAATCATCGTTTTAACATAGTTTAAGCCTAATCCAAAACCTTTTACATTATGTATATCTCCTGTTGGTACTCGGTAGAACTTGTCGAAAACAAGTTTAATATTTTCTTTGGCTATTCCAATTCCGTTGTCTCTAACAGAAATTTGTACAGAATTAAGTGTTGATTTTGTTGTGATAGTTATTCGAGGTTCGGATTTGTAGCTATACTTAATTGCATTGTCTATCAGATTTTGTAAAATGTTGGTTAGGTGTATTTCATCTGCCAATACTTCAAATTTTGTTGCAGATAAGTCGAAATTTACGATTGCATTTCTCTCTTTAAAAGTTAGTTCAAAACTAGTGGCGATATTCTTAACCAACTGGTGAACATTAACTTTGGTCTTATCGAGGGTAATTTCTTTATCGAGCATGGCAATTTGTAAAACTCGTTCCACTTGATTTTTTAATCGATTATTCTCACTATGAATTATTTGAGCGTAACTAAGTAGTCGTTCTTTGTCCTTAATAATTTCAGGTTTCATAAGTACTTCAGCAGAAAGTGAAATTGTTGAAATTGGTGTTTTAAATTCGTGAGTCATGTTATTGATAAAATCGTTTTTGATTTCAGATAACCTTTTCTGTTTTAATATAACTGATATTGTGTAAGCGAAAAAGACTATCACAACCAATAAAAATAAAGAAGATAATAGCCAAAAACTCATTTGACTTATCATCGCTTTGTTTCTATTTGGGAAGTATACTCCGAAATAATGGCCATCTCTATCCCATTTAATTTGAGGTGCCGAAGTCTCTGAATTGCTTCCATCAACTGCCAAGGTTATTGTTTTTTTAAAAATAACGGAATCAGAAAAACAATCATATATACCATATTCAAAATCGATATTTAATTCTTGTTTTAAGAACTCACTTTTAAGTAATGACTCGAGGTAAAAAGGATTTAAGGTGTCGTTAATAGCTACTTGAAAGTAGTTTTCTGTTACTTTTTTTATGGGGTCAACAAGAAAAGAAGAATCATTATTGTGAATTAGAATCTCGCGCCCTACGTTTTTTAAAGCTTCTGTAATATCATGGTCGAACTGCTTTTGCTCTAGTTTATAGGCTTTGCTAACCCAAAAAATTTGAGTAGTAACTAGGCCAATTAGTAACACACTAGCTAAAACAATAATTATTCGAATGGTATTCCGATTCACAATTTAAAAGTACAAGAAACGAATAAAAGGGAAAGGTGATTTAACAGAATTTTAACAGCTCGATATATACTCGGTGAACAGGTAAACCCATTACGTTAAAATAAGAACCTTCAATTTTCGTAATTCCTATCTGACCGATCCACTCTTGTATGCCGTAGCTACCTGCTTTATCATAAGGTTTGTATGTGTCAATGTAATAGTCGATTTCATCATAAGTAAGCTTTGCGAAATGTACAGAAGTAGTATCAGAAAATGTATACTCGTTGTTCGTAGATTTAATCGAAACACCAGTAATAACTTCATGGGCTTTAGCAGAGAGTTTCTTCAGCATTTGCCTTGCTTCAGTTTTTGTTGACGGTTTACCTAAAATTTCATTCCCAACACAAACTATTGTATCCGCAGTAATAATGATTTCGTTGCTTTTTGGCTTAAAAACAGTAGATTTTATATTGGCTAGATACTCAGCAATCTCTTTATTTGAAAGTCCATTTGGATAGGTTTCATCTATATTTTTTGTAATGACCTTAAAATCTAAATCGAGAGATGCAAGTAAATCTTTTCTTCTCGGAGATTGAGATCCGAGAATTAGTTTTTTTCCTTTCAGTTTCAATTTTTCTTTTTGCACTAGAAATTTTGCTGTTCCATATACTGTCGAAGAATTTCTGAAAAAAGTAGTGCATATAAAATCCCAAAAAGAGAAATGGCTTTATTAAAATTACTTGCTGTAAGGTATTGTTTTCGTTCTTTGCCCTTAAATGTTATGTAGGTTGTATAGATAAGGGGTAGGCAAATAAATATTGCAACATACGAAAGCGAAATCTTGTCTCTTAAAAACATTTGCTGGACAATAATTACACCGGTAATAACTGAGAGATAAAGAAACGCAATTATTATTTTAGCTGCTGTTGTTCCCCATTTAATAGGTAGTGTTGACGCCTCATAAACTTCGTCCCCTTCCATATCTGCCATATCCTTAGTTATTTCTCGAGCAAAAGTCATTAAAAAAGCAAAAACAGCATAGCCAATAGTCCAATATGCAATATAGTTAAAATTAAAATCGTAAGCTTCTATAAGTTGAGCATACATCACCTCAAGGTCTCTGTTAAGAAGAGGAACTTCATATAGCCCTACCATAAGAGGAATAAGAGCCGCCATCATGGCAATAATAATATTGCCAGCGAGCAAATCGAATTTGAAATTAGTTGAATAAAACCATAGTGATAAAATCGCAAAAACTTGAATAAAAGCTAAGTTCCAATTTCCAACAACGTAAGCAACGTAAACACCAATAGTGAAACCAAGTATGTTCATAACAACATGCGCCCCCATGGCAATTCGCCTTTTTATGTGCTTCCCGATAATTATTTTTTCAGGTTTGTTAATTCTGTCAATTTTAAGGTCAAAATAGTCGTTAATAACGAAGCCTGCTGCTGCAATTAAGACTGTAGAAAGTGATAATAAAAAGAAATCTAAATGAGACATCACTAGATTAAAGCCCTTAGCCTCAACAAGTGGTTTAATAATAAAGTATCTAAGGAGATATTGGGTTAAAGCAATAATTATTAGATTCTGAATTCGTATTAGCTTTATGAAAGGTATAATTAAGTTCATTACCAACCGTAATCTTTAAGTTTATCACTTTCAGTAGAAGTATCAAACCATTTTTTTTGAGATCTCATAACCATTTCTATAGCTTCACGAACGGCACCGTGTCCTCCTTTTTTAGTAGAGATAAAATGCGATATTTCTCTAATTTCAATTGCAGCATCAATTGGGCATGATGGAAGAGCAACTTGTTTCATAACTCCATAATCGGGGATATCGTCACCCATATATAGGATATTTTTGGGTTTAATATCGTAAGTTAGGCAATACTCGTCAAGTGTGTCAAGTTTGTCATGGGAACCAAGATACACATCGTGAATTCCCAAATAGGTAAAACGAGATCGTACAGTTTCTGATCTTCCGCCACTAATAATAGCTACATTATAACCTTTCTTTTTAGCTAACTGAAGCGCGTAACCATCTCGAGTGCTCATCCTACGAAGTTGTTCGCCATCGGGCATGATTACAACTTGGCCATCTGTAAGAACCCCATCTATATCGAAAATAAATGTAGTAATGTCTTTTAATACTTCTAAATAGCTACCCATGATATTTGTTGATAATACTTTCTGAAACGAATTTATATAAATTGTAGTATTCAGGATTATTCTCAAGCAATTTTAAGTGTTTTTTAATCACTTTTTTATCGTTTCTGATGGCTGGTCCGGTTTGCATTTCTTTTGGCGAAAAACTATCAAGTTGCTGAGTCGATTCATTAATTAGTCCTTTAAGAATTGAGAAATCAATATCGTTTTCAGAAGTTATCTCTTCCGCGATTCCGTAAAAATAATTCGAAAAGTTATTAGTGATTACGGCAGCCATGTGAAGATATTCGCGCTGCTTGCCCTTAAGGTGAACTACTTTATTTGAAATCTTACTGAATAGATCTATTAAATCCTTTTTAGTTTCTGTGTTAGATGATTCTATACAACAAGAGACATTAGAGAAGTCTATTGAATGTTCTTTTTTTATCGATTTGATTGGCCAACTTACTCCGATATTATTACTGCAACTTCTAAGAACGGCTATGTCAGTTGTTCCTGAGGTGTGGATCACAATTCCTTTACTATTTAGGGAATTTGCTATTTCTTCTATAAAGTCATCATTTACTGCAATAATGATTAAATCAACAGATAAATCGAGATCATCAATAGCCGCTATAGCTTTTGCTGAAACTTGAATTGCTAACTCGTTGGCAAGGTCAAAGTTTTTAGATAGAATTTGAACGATAGAAATATCCTCTGCATGGAACGCTTTTGCAAATTGGGTAGCTAAATTTCCAGAGCCAATAAATGAAATAGTTTTTATCATTTATTAGCTTGCATTCGATTAATCATAGCAATGATGCATCCCACCATAAAGAGAAAACAGCCAATCCATAGTACATTAATCATCGGAAATTGAATTGCTTTCATAACCATGAAGTCATTTTTGACACTGTTTTTCTCTCTAACGGAGATTTCATATTTGTTTTCTGATGGAATTATTTTGTTTAACGAAAGAATTACTCCTGCTTCTTCTAATTCATGCGGTATACTTAATATTTTACCTGAATCTATGTTTTCAATAACATACATAGGAGAAGCTTTAGAAATGTTTCCAATTTTATCGATTACAGAAAATTGAGCAACGACTTCTATTCTAGTTGAGTCATTAAGACTGTCGATAGAAACTTTATTGTTCACAAATACGGAGTCGAGCTGGTATTTGAAATTACTTGTGAAAAATGATTCTCCGACTTTCATTTGCCTAGTTGCTAATTCGCCATATTTGTCCGGGTCAGTGTCTGCAGGCATGCTTAAATCTGCATAAGTAACATGAGTGTATATGTCCTTATATAAGAAGTGCCTTGTGTCAGGTTCAGCAACATTACCCATTTGTGGATTTAATTGAATTCGAGGAGAAAGGGTAAATTCGGTGATATAATCGCTATCAATCTTTTTCATGTATTTTACATCGTAAAAAATGTTGACGCCTTCTTTTCTTTTCCCGATGAATGTGACGTAATAATCCTGCAGCTTAACGGTGTCGTTTTGATACAGTAAGATGTTTTCGTTATTTTTAATGTCGCCCAAACTCTCTAAGTCTATTGAGGAAGAGTTTTCCGAAATAACGATACTCTTTGAGGTAGAAAGCAGAGCTCCAAGCATTATTAGTGCAAACCCAATATGAGCGATTGAAGAACCTGCTTTGTTGATGTTTCCTTTGAGAATTCGTATTAAGTACTCTATATTTCCAGTAATTGCAAACATTGCGGAGAACAGCATTAAAATATAGTAAGGGTTTGTGTAATCGAAAGCAAAGGTGAACAACCCTGTTATTATCAAAGCGGAAAGAGAAGAAATGGCTAGCTTCCGAAAAACAGCTTTCCCATCACTTTTTTTGTACTTTAAAAATTGAGTAAAAGCTATCATAGACGTTATTACGATAACTACGGGTATCTGAAAGGAATGATAAATATCAAAGCGTTCTTGGGCGCCAATATCTAAGGCCATTTTGGTTCCAAATATCAAGTTGATAACAGGCTTAGATGTCATTATTGTTATGTGAATAGCTGATAGTGCTAGAACTAATGTGCCAACAAACATCCAGAATTCACGAGAGGAAAATGCATCGTCTTCTGCTTTGGGAAATTTCTTTAAATTAATAAAGAACATTGTTAAGCCTAGGGCAAAAAAGAACATCAAATAGGAGAGAAGGTGCCCGTACATGCCTAAATCGGTAAACGCATGTACTGACGATTCGCCTAAAATGCCGCTCCGAGTTAAAAAAGTAGAGTAAAGAACCAAAATGAATGTAAATATTGTCATAGCGAAAGTTGTAGGAGCAGCATTTCCACGAGTTTTTTGAACATGCATTACGTGCAAAGCGCCAACAAAAGTTATCCATGGAACAAGAGAAGCATTTTCAACTGGATCCCAGGCCCAAAAGCCGCCAAAGCTTAGCGCTTCGTATGCCCAAGCACCACCCATTAATATGCCAATACCTAGAACCATTACACCAAATATTGTCCATGGAAGAACTGGCTTTATCCAGCCTTGATAATCTCGTTTCCATAATCCAGCAATTGCGAAAGCAAAGGGCACTAATGTAGAAGCAAATCCAAGAAATAGCGTTGGTGGATGAATGGTCATCCAGTAATTTTGTAAGAGAGGGTTAAGACCTCTTCCATCCAATTTTTCGAGATAATTTTCGCTTGAAAACAATGGTATATTTTGAAATTGAGGATGTTCTCTAAGCAGAACTGTAAAGGGGTTACTTCCTAGTTTATAATCGAGTACAACGACTCCTAGAATCATGGATGTCAAGAAGATCTGTACAGATGAAAAAACGGTCATCACGGTAGATTCCCAGTTTTTAGCGCTTCGAATAAGTAAGTTGCCCAAAATTACGTGCCAAAACGACCACAAAATAAAACTACCTTCTTGACCTTCCCAAAAGGCTGAAAACACGTATCGAATTGGTAACGACTTACTGCTGTGTTGCCAGACATAATGATACTCGAAGTAGTTGTTTAGTAGCATAAAAAACAACATGCCAACAACGCCAACAACGCCAATAGAATGGATTCTGAATGCTAAACGACCAAGATCGCTCCAGCTATCTTTATGTTCCTCTGTTTCTTTGGAACTCTTGAAATACGCATAGGTGCTTAACAATGCAGCTACAAATGAAACAATTACAAACAGGTTTCCTAGCTGCCCAGCCCAAAGATGTTCTCCGATGTACTCCATTAATCAGTGTAAACCTGTAGGTTACCATCGTTATATTTTGATGGACATTTCATAAGCATATCTGTAGCATGAAATTCTTCGCCTACAGCTTTTCCTTTTAATACTATTTCTTCTGATCGTTCAAAGTCTTGTGGTTTGCTTTGATTCAGAACTACTTTACATTCTTTTCCTTCTTTGTCTGTCATATAGAATGACATTAAATTTGGGTCTATTTCTGGTTCGTAGACCAGCTCTTTTTCTTTATTAAAATAGCCTACTACCTGTATTTTAGAATCTGGATTATCGAAGGCTTCAGTAAAGTTTCCGTACGTACTTGCATTTCCAAGTGAAGTTGTAATTACTCCGATTGCGACAGCAATAATTACAATGGCTATGATGTGTGTTTTTTTCATTTCTCGTTTACTTTTTTCTCAAGTTTACTCAACTTTCTGTCTATCATTATTGCATAAACAACTAGACCCACAAATACAGTGCAAAGCACAGCAATAACAACATAAATTTTTCCGCTTTCGAGCATTGCATCTGCCATCTCTATTTCACTAGGCTGTGCACTTACAATCCTACTGATAAGAAAAAGAGAAAGTACGGTTAGCGACTTTAGTAATTTCATTAGATATTGTTATTGATTAATTCTGTTTCTCTTTGATAGCTTAGTTTCTTGATGCGCACTCGAAGGGTTAGAAACCAGACTCCAATTAAAGTCCAACCTATAATAGCAGGGTAGAAAACGGTTCGCATTGTATTATCAATATCCAAATCACTAAAGGTTCCGTTGCCCCCATTCCCTGGATGCAAAGAATCGGTCATTCTCGGTAATATGTATAAAAACACAATGAGTAGAATGAAAGCGAAGATGTTGTATAAAGAAGATACTTTTGCTCTTTTTTGTTCTTCGTCCATCGAGTTACGCAGCACAAAATAGGCTAGGTAAATGAGCATTGTAATTGCAGCTCCATTTAGCTTAGGGTCATTTACCCATGGCGCACCCCAAGTGAAGTTTGCCCAAATCATTCCAGTGAGAATACCAATTGAGCCAAACATTATTCCCACGTTTGCCGACTCCGATGCAATGATATCGTGATCTGTTTTCCCTGTATTTAGAAACATAATACTATAGACCCAAGAAACACCACACAGAATAATCATCGAGAACCACATAGTTACATGGAAAAATAGATTTCTAATAGATTCATGTAGAATTGGTAAAGCCGGAACTTCAATTAAAAAACCGAAAATAATAGTATAGAGAACTAATATTACGGCTAGTATTTTCCACCAATGCTTCATGCAAAATTAATCGCGCCAAAGGTACGGAAATAATAGATAAGAAAGGGCTGAAATTAGAGCATTTAATGCTAGTAATACGATAATATATTTGCCATTGACCGACCACCCTAAGTCGTCAATAGCATTTTTAGAAGCGTGGATAATAGTAATCAATAAAGGCAAAATGATGGGGAAACTTAATATAGCCATCAATGAAACGTTATTATTTGTTTTTGCAGCAATTGCGGAAACTAAAGTAAGTAAAGAAGCAAGCCCCATGGATCCCGCAATCGAGACAATAATGAATTGCGCTAAATCCCCTATATCATTGCCAAGAAATAAACTGTAGAATAAAGTAGTAGCCAATGTTAAAACGGCTAATAAGCCAGAGTTATATATGATTTTGGCAATAATAATCGCCCTAGGGTTAGTTAGTGTATAAAGGTAAAGAAGCTTACCTTGTGATTCTTGTGCAAAACTTTTTGAGATCGCATTTACAGAGGCGAAAAGCACAATAATCCAGTATAGCGCGTTCCATGTTGGAATATCTACAATAGAACGAAATGATAGGTAGCAAATAAATGTTGTTGAAATAACATACAACAGAATCCCACCCACGGCATATTTTTGCCTAAATTCAAGCTGAGCTTCTTTTTTTAAAAGAAAAATTATGTCATTCATTTTTATGATTGACTTATTAATTTTTCAAGAACTTCTTCTTTAGATTTTGCATTGGGAAAGTACGAAAGTATTTTATCCATTACCTCTTCCACCATTGCGTCAGGGCAAGAAGCGCCACTTGTTAGCACTATGCTTAGTGGATCTTTTTTTGGTAAAAATAAACTTGAAAATTCATGTTTTTTATTTTTGTAATCGAAATGATTAATCTCGTTTTTTGACAGGATCTCCTCAGCAGAAGAGATGAAGTATGTAGGAAATTTTGTTTCACATAATTCTACAATATGGGCTGTATTACTGCTATTATACCCACCAACAACTATAGCTAAATCAGCATTTTGTTTTAATAACTCGTTAGTTGCAGTTTGATTGTCATTTGTTGCATAACAAAGTGTATCACGAGTGTCAGCGAAATTGTTTTGATAGTTATCTGCCCCGTATTTTTGGATTACAGATTTTTTAACTAAATCTGCAATTTCTTGAGTTTCGGTGGCTAACATTGTTGTTTGATTTACAACGCCTATTCTTTCTAAATCTTTATCAGGATCAAATCCAACTGAATATTTTCCATTGAAAAAGGCATAAAAATCCTCGGATGATTTATGACCAGAAATTACTTCAGTAAGAAATTGAGTTTCTTCCATGTTTCTTACTATTACAGATGGAGAATTAGCTGTTGTATGGGAAAAAGTAGCTTTGGTTTCTTCATGCGCATGTTTACCATGAATAACTACAGAAAATTTATTTTTCCCAAGTTTTTTTGAAGTATTCCACACTTTTTCAACGAAAGGACAGGTAGTATTATATTCTTTAGGCTCAATACCAATCATCTTTAGTCTTTTTTCAATTTCAACAGTAGTGCCAAAAGCGGGGATAATAACGATATCTTCTGCAGTCAATTCCTTCCACTCGGTAAGTTGATTTCCATCAGTGTCCATGATAAATTTGATTCCTCTTCCAATCAAATCTTTATTAACAGCAGGATTGTGAATCATTTGACTTAAAAGAAAAATACGTTTATCTGGATTTTCTTGTAATGCCCGATAAGCTATTTCTATTGCATTTTCAACACCATAACAAAACCCAAAATGTCGAGCAATAAAAAAATGAACTGGTCCAAAGTTTAATACTGTAGCGGTTCTGTCTTGTTTACGTGGATCATTTTTTTTTCGCTCATCTTTTAACGCAGAGATAAATGAGCTCTTATAATAAGCGGGTATGTCAAATGACCTCATAACAAATGCAATGATACGATGAATTAAGATTGAAATCTCTAATATTTTTTCTTGCGAAATTTCTTTTTAGTTTTTTCGGTTGATTCAGAAGCTAATTCGCCATCTTCCATTATAGCTCCTTTCATCTGTGTATCGGCATTTATTCCGGAAAGTATTTCGATGTTTATTCCGTCTGATAGTCCCGTTTCAACTATAACTTTAACGAATTCCTGTTCTCCAGTTTCCACTTCAACGTAAACCGAGTCAGATGCAAATTGTAACAAACCTTCTCTAATCGCTAATACATCTTCTCTTTTCCCAAGTACAATGTCGCCATTAGCGCTATAACCAGCGCGGATAAATGTGCTGTCTTGTAATTTCACATCAGCCTTTATTTCGAATTGTATT
>Ga0209406_1002488_pt1 | contig 12263 bp, 10 predicted proteins | sample COGITO_mtgs_1204_FD_184808 | JGI IMG/M metagenome (GOLD analysis project Ga0209406, IMG submission 184808) | Pelagic marine microbial communities from North Sea - COGITO_mtgs_120426 (SPAdes) (version 2) | ecosystem: Environmental > Aquatic > Marine > Epipelagic ...
TCACTGAAGCCTTTGTCTCCAAATTCAACCCCAGAATTGTAGGCAGATTTTCCATTATTAAACAATACACCCCTTAAATCGTGCTCATACCCTCCTTGACCATGAATCAATTCTCCGAACATTCCCGATTTAACCATATTTAAAATGGCCATTACATCCCGACGGTAGCAAACATTCTCCATCATCATTATGGGCACTTTGGTTTCTTCATACACTTTAACATATTCAAAGCAATCCTCTAGCTCCATGGCTCCGCATACTTCCATAGCAACAATTTTACCTGCCTTCATGGATTCTGTACCATGCTTAAGATGCCACTCCCAAGGTGAGCTTACAAAAACAGCATCTATATCCGTTCTCGACAATAAATTCCTATAATCATAGTCACCATTACCATATTCATCCACTTTATTTCCTGTAGATTTTTCTATCATTTGTTGAGCTTTACTCAACATATACTTGTCAGGGTCTGCTATTGCTTTTATTTCTATATCGTTTCTCTTAAGCATTTCAGCTATGTGTGTTTGCCCGCGAAACCCAGTAGCAATAAATCCTAATCTCACTTTGGACTTTGTGTTGTTACCAAAAGAATACAAGGAATTGGGTAAAATCAATGCTCCTGCTGCTAATACAGAACTTCTTTGGACAAAATCTCTTCTATTCATAGTACTAATTTGAAAGAGAAAGATAGCTAAATTAAACGGTTTGAATTTATTGCCTTATTCTATTCGTTATCAGTAAACTGATTAAATGAGAATAAACACATTTGTTTTTATTATTCATACGCTTTTCTGTATCTTAGTAAAAGAATTTCTACTATTTTTTTTAAATGCTAAAATACCTTTTCATTTCTTTTTTAATTGCTTTTGGTTATAACGCCAATACTCAAACCATTTTAGGGGATTTTGATATTGATCAAAGCGATGGGAAAGTATTACTAGCCTGGACCATTAAATCAGGGAGCGTATGTAATGGTATGCAAATATTCAGAAGTAAAGATTCTGTAGACTTTGTTCTTATTGAGGATATACAGGGTGTTTGTGGTGATCTTTCAAGTTCTGTTTCATACACATACACCGACCAAACCCCTATTTTAAATAATTACAATTACTACAAAATAAATTTTGGAGGACTAGAAGATTCAAATATATTGGGAATAGAAGTCATTAACATTTTAAGCAATAGTTATTTGTTAAAGCCGAACCCAGTAACGGGTGCATCTGATCTGTATTTTGAAAATGACAATCAAAGTGAAGTTGTACTTAAAGTTTTTGATGATTTCGGAGATGTGATTTATCTAAAAGAAACACAAGCCAATAAGTTCACTTTAGACAGTACATCGTTCTCATCTGGGATGTATTATTTCTCACTTGAAAACAAAACGACTAGAAATGTCATTAACGGGAAAGCTGTTATTCTAAATCAGTAAATCCAAAAGCTTTTTTTATCTTTAATTTTCTCCTACTAGTTTCTTAAATTAGCCAAATGACACATGGAACTCACAATGCCGTACCGGATTCTCGTAATGCCGATATTAAAATATGTATTAATGGATCGTTTTATAATAGAAATGAAGCTAAAATATCCGTTTTCGATAGTGGTTACCTTGTTGGTGATGGCGTTTGGGAAGGTATTCGATTGTACAAGGGGAAATTGGCATTTATAGAAGAGCATTTAGAACGTCTTTGGATTGCGGCTAAAGCAACAGGTATTTCCATTGGCCTAACAAAAAAGGAACTAACGGATCAGATTCATTCAACTCTGAATGTAAATAACATGCAGGACAATGTTCATGTTAGAGTTATGATTACGAGAGGGATTAAAAAGACGCCTTCTCAAGACCCTAGGCTGACCATATCAGGACCTAATATTGTCATTATTGCTGAACACAAGATAGCTTCAATAGATTCAAAGAACAAAGGCATCAAGCTTTTTACCAGCACTTTTCGAAGAGGAGCGCCTGATTATCTAGACCCAAAGCTAAACTGCCACAGTAAATTACATGAAGTTCAGGCACTTATTCAAGCCATTGAGGCTGGAGCTGATGAAGCGCTTATGCTAGACGTGAACGGATTTGTAAGTACATGTAATGCAACGAATTTCTTTATTGTAAAAAACAATGAAGTATGGACCTCTACTGGTGATTACTGTATGAATGGAATCACAAGAAATAAAGTGATTGAAGCATGCTCAAAAAACAATATTATTTGTCATCAAAAGAACTTCTCTCTTTATGATACTTACAGTGCTCAAGAATCATTTGTAACTGGAACTTTTGGCGGTCTTACTCCAGTAACTCACATTGATGGAAAACAAATTGGAGAGGGCAAGCTTGGTGCCATGACTTCAAATTTGAGTGGTATTTATGAACTGTTGATTTCTGAAAATATCGATGAATAAAACAAAGCGTATTTTTCTTTGGTCAGGCCCTCGAAATATCTCTACCACGTTGATGTATTCATTTGCACAAAGAAAAGACACAAAAGTGTTTGATGAGCCCCTTTATGCACATTACTTGACAAGTACGAATGCCAAGGAATATCATCCCGATGCCGAATTCATTATTAGAAGCATGGAATGTAATGGTCAGGTTGTAGTAGATAAAATGCTTGATAACAATAGCGCTGAGTTGGTCTTTTTTAAAAACATGACACATCATCTACTTGATATAGATAAGTCATTTATGAAAAAAGGTTTGAATGTCATACTGACGAGAAGCCCCGAGGACATGCTGCCTTCTTTTCATAAAGTTATACCCAACCCTACTTTGAATGATGTTGGATACAAATCACATGTTAAATTACTTCATTACTTTGAAGAGAACAACATATCATATTTAGTCATGGATTCTAAAATGATCCTAGATAACCCCGAACATCAACTAAAGAGACTATGTAAGCATGCCAACATCCCTTTTGTTAATGCAATGCTTTCATGGCCAAAAGGTCCTCGAGTTGAAGATGGTGTATGGGCGAAGGATTGGTATCATAAAGTACACCAATCAAATGGATTCATGAAGTATAAAAAGAAAACTAAAGAATTCCCAAAAGAACTAAATACACTACTTGATGAATGCCTGGTGTATTATAAGCAGCTTAAGGATAAGATTTAACAAAGGATACCATCAATCTTCTGCCCCAGCGGACTCATCCAACAGCTTGTCATCTCCTTTAGAAGAGGCAGGCAGCTCCTCTACCCCTTTCAATTTAGAAAACATCATTCGTGTCCGTGTCCCGACCAATTGGTCTAATTCATTATTGGCTTCTGTGATTTTCTTTTGTGCTTTCTCAAGAACCCCTCCAAATTTTCCGAATTCAGTTTTAACCGCTCCCAAAATTTTCCAGACCTCACTACTTCTTTTTTGAATGGCTAGTGTTTTGAAACCCATTTGAAGACTATTAAGCATGGCGGCTAGAGTCGTAGGGCCAGTAACAATGATTTTATACTCCCGTTGCAACATGGTAATCACCTCAGGTTGCCGTGCGACTTCAGCAAACAAACCCTCAATCGGCAAGAACATGATTCCAAAATCTGTTGTGTTTGGGGGATCAATGTATTTCTCACGAATGTCTTTGGCGAAGTTTTTAATAGATCTCATGAGCGCTTTATTGGCTTTATCCATGGCAATTGGGTCTGCCTCATCATATGCAGTTTGCAATCTTATAAAATCTTCTTGAGGAAACTTCGCATCTATTGGCAAATAAACGGAATCTCCTGAAGCATCTTTTCCCGGAAGCTTTATCGCAAATTCAACATGCGCTTCTGACCCTTTTTTGGTTTTAACATTTTGATCATATTGTTCAGGAGCCATAATTTCTTCAAGAATATTCCCGAGCTGAATTTCTCCTAATACACCCCTAGTTTTTACATTGGTTAATACTTTTTTAAGATCTCCTACACCACTTGCTAAACTTTGCATTTCACCCAGTCCTTTCTGAACAGCCTCAAGTCTTTCACTTACAATCTTAAAGGATTGTCCTAGTCTTTCCTCCAAGGTTTTGCTTAACTTTTCATCTACAGTTTCACGCATTTTTTCCAGCCGCTCCCCGGTGGTTTCTACAAGCTTATCCTGTTTAAGTGCCATGTCATCAAATTTCTGCTTATGAAGCTCATTGAAATCCTTTAATGAGTTAGTTAGTTGCTCCCTATCTTCCTTTGCATTCAGCTTTATGGTCTCTGAAATAGCAATAAGTTTTTCTTCTAATTTACTCGTAAGGTTATCTATCCCTTTGGCCATTTCCTCCCTATTGTCTTTAATCGAAGAGGTCAATTCTGTTCGGTTTTCCTTTAATTCCTTTGAAAGTAGATCTCTTATTTGCTCCGTTAAATCATTATCGCTTGGTGATTGTAGCTTTAAAATAAGATATGTTGAAAGAATAAGATTAAGTACAACAAGTGTGATTAGTATTTCATTCATTTTTATTCAATTAATTTCAGTAAAATAAGAATTTATTATACGCATTACTTCACTCCCCAAGTTTTGGTTTTAGGACTAATCAAAAGTATGTTATTGGTACGTAAACTATTTACGTTTAAATACAAATGAGATGTATAGATCCGTTTTAATTTTAGGTTTTCAATGACATTAAAATGATGAAATATTTAACAAAAACAGACAACCCTTCAAAGATTTTATCGTCATTAATTTAATCACCCTAAACTCAATTGCCATGAAAAATTCATTTCTCATTATTCTTGCCGTATTGGCTATTTTGACAGCCTCCTGTTCTAAGGGGGCAAAAACGACTCAACAAACAACAAACAACGATTCTCAAATGGTTGATGCTACAAGCGAACAAACTGTAGCCACTTACAACAATTCAGATTCGGGTGTTCAATCCCAACCCTCCGCATTTCGCAATTCAAGAAAAAGACTTCCTTCAAGGTAGTTGATAAGAGGTATAAAAGACAAAAGTATTTGTTCGTAGTAGTTTTCCAGCATTATACTTAATAATTCCTTTCTATAAAATCAAATGAAAGATCAACTTCAAAAAGTGGCCTTCAGTAATTAGCGTTTAATTAATCCTTAAGGTCTACAAAATTGACCTTTTGTTCGCGAAGAAGCGCGTTGTATTTCAAAAGATCTTTTTCCATTATTTGCTTCCATTTATTCAGCTCCAGATCAATTTTAGAAGAAATGTCTTCCTTGACCAGAATCATTTGTGCTGTAGGCTTATATAAACCCATAGTGGCTAACGATGCGACATGTGCCAATTTATTGTTGAGCATAATCGGATAATTAAGCATGTCCTGATTGCTTTTTAATTTGGTTTGATAAAGTACTTTTTCAATGTCATTCATAAGAGAATCCAATCTCTTTCCTTCGTTTACAACCTGCTCAAAATCTGATTTATTTAAACGACTGTTTAAGGCTGCAATCTGTTTTTTGATATTTCGCATATTTCTTATCGCATCATGAGTTTCATCAAGCTTGTTACGTATATCTAATAAAAAATTGAATTGAGCAACTCGGTCCGCTACGCTTCCTTCCATTCGAGGGTCTTGTAATATTTGAAATGTCGCTTCCGTGCTGTCATCATTACAGATCAACCTTACGGTATAATTGCCAGGTGGGGCTTTAGGCCCTTGTAGTGTTCCCCACCACATCAATAGCCCATCAAATTTATCTGCCTTGGGATACCGCAAATTCCAATTGAAATGATTCAGTCCTTCTTCAATGTTCAATTTATCTTCTTTCTTCTCTGTTTTGGTCGAAAAACACTTTATTAACTCATCTTTCTCATCTATAAACTTGAGTGTATACTCCGCCTCATCAAAACCTGCCTCAGGGATATTGAAATAAATGCGAATCCCATCCGGGTGATTGGTTCCTGAAATATCAGACGTTTGGCCATTGCCACCAAAACCAACGCTCGGATGCACACTATGAATATACATTTTACTCTCTTGAAACTTATTATTCACCAAATCCCAAATCACATTCAGGTCGTCTAGAACCCAAAAACTTCTTCCTTGGGTGGCCACAATCATATCATTGTCTTTTAAGGCAATATCAGTAATAGGAACTTTAGGGAGGTTTAGCTGAAATGGTTTCCAAGATTCGCCATTATCTATACTCATATACATTCCATACTCTGTTCCACAATATAAAAGTCCATCTACAGTAAGGTCGGCCCGAATAACTCTAGTAAAATGTGATTCATCAATACCTTTAGTAATGAGTTTCCATGATTTTCCGTAATCATCTGTGCGATACAAATAAGGAGTATAATCTCCATTTTTATATAGGGTTGCAGCAACATAAAGTCCTCCCTTTCGATAAGGGTCTACCTCGATACTATTAATTAGAGCCCAATTGGGGATTTTTTTAGGTGTCACATTTTCCCAGGTGGAACCTCCATTTTTGGATACGTGAATAAGGCCGTCATCGCTACCACACCAAAGTAAGTCTTTTTCATAAGGCGATTCTACTGCAGAAAATATTGTAGCATAATATTCTACACCAGTATTGTCCTTTGTTATAGGGCCTCCAGATGAAACCAATTTACTAGAATCACTTTTGGTTAAATCAGGTGAAATGATGTTCCAGCTTCCTCCGCCATCATTAGAAACATGAAGAAATTGTGAGCAGGTATAAAGTTTATTCTCATCATGTGGCGAAAAGAATACAGGGAAATTCCATTGAAACCTATACTTCATTCCTTCAGCGCCATATCCAATTGGGTTGTCAGGCCATACATTAATGGCTCGATTCATCTCAGTATGGTGATTGTATCGCGTCAAAAACCCACCATAACTTCCACCATATACAATTTCATTGTCCTTAGGGTCAGGTGCAAGATGTGCGCTTTCTCCTCCTGCTGTAGATTCCCAATCGTCTTGAGTAATCATTCCATAATCAGATCGGGAAGAAATACGAATGGTTGAATTGTCCTGCTGAGCTCCATATATACGATATGGAAAATGGTCATCGGTACTCACTCGATAAAATTGAGCAGTGGGTTGATTCATGTATGTCGACCAGCTGTCTCCCCCGTCATAAGAAACCTGGGCGCCTCCATCATCTGCAATAATCATCCGGTCAGAATCCTCTGGAGCAATCCATAAATCATGATGGTCCCCATGAGGTGCATATTTAGAGGTGAAACTATAGCCCCCATCTGTTGATTTGTGATAAGAAACATTCATGACGTAAAGCGTATTCACGTCATTAGGATCGGCATAAATTCTCGAATAATACCAGGCCCGTTGCCTGAGACTTCGATCACTATTAATATTTTCCCAAGTCTCACCTCCATTATCCGATCGAAAAACACCACCATTTTCATTTTCAATTATAGCCCAAACTCTATTGGGGTTTACCGGCGACACCGCAACTCCTACAATTCCAATATCACCTTCAGGCATTCCATCATTTTCACTCAACAGATTCCATGTAGAACCACCATCATTAGATTTCCATAACCCGGAGCCTTCTCCTCCAGAAGAAAAATCGTGTGGGGTTCTTCTGACATTCCAAGTACTTGCATAAATAACCTCTGGATTTTGAGGATCTAGAATCAAATCAACAGCTCCTGCCCTTCTATTCGTAAATAATATTTTCGACCAGCTCCTTCCCCCGTTAATGGATTTGTATACACCACGATCATCTGAATCTTTGAACAGATCGCCTAATACAGCGGCATAAACTACATCAGGATTTTGTGGATGAATTCTGATTCTAGGAATATGTCTTGAGTTTTCAAGACCTACACCTTTCCAGCTTCGACCTCCATCTACTGATTTGTACATTCCAGTTCCTGGCGATACGTTTCCTCTAACGGTTACTTCTCCTCCCCCAACATAAAGAATGCTTGAATTGGATTTTGATACGGCTACTGCACCAATTGATCCACCAAAATACCCATCAGAAATATTTTTCCATGAAGATCCACCATTTTCTGTTTTCCATACACCTCCACCTGTGGCTCCCATATAGAAAAGCATTGGCTTACCTTCAACACCTGTAACTGCAGCGGATCGTCCACCTCTAAAAGGACCGATGCACCTGTAATTCAGTTTGTTTTCTAGTGAAGGATAAAATGAATTATTCTCCGCCGTTTGTGCTATTGATGAAAAGCATAAAAAACCTGTAAATGCTGCTGTAATAATTATTCGAATCATGAAAAAATTTTGACTAAAATTAATCAAAATAATGCTTTCATATTGCATGATCAATAAATGACAATAGACCTATTGATAAGCTTTTTTTTTGTAAATTGTGAGGCAGATGGTCATCCATATAGCCAGTGGTTTTGTTTTCATGATAATATCAAATCTTTTCTATTTAATCATATTGACTATATCAATATCTTTACACCTTGAAAGATGTATTTCATGAAAACAAAACCACTATGACATCCGGGATTCTTGCCATACTTGACGACATAGCTCTTCTCATGGACGACGTTGTGATCCTAAGCAAGGTAGCCACAAAAAAGACCATAGGTATTCTTGCTGATGACCTTGCCATTAATGCGGATAAAGCATCAGGTTTTGTTTCAAGCCGAGAACTTCCTGTGCTATGGAAATTGACTAAAGGTTCTTTCTTGAATAAAGTCATTATTCTTCCAGCCATTTTTCTATTAAGTGCTTATTTACCTATTGTAATCATACCCATTTTAATTTGTGGAGGTGTTTATTTGTCCTTTGAGGGCGCGCTCAATGTTTACAAAATGTTGTTTCACAAGCAAAAGAAAATAGACAAAGAGAATCTAATGGTCACCAATAAGGAAGATGCCTCTAGATCAGAAGCTAAACGGGTCAAATCAGCTATTTTAATTGACTTTATCCTATCCATTGAGATTATCATTATAACCATTGGAACCGTCCTTGACCAACCCCTTTCCACTCAAATTATAGTCGTTTCATTCATCGCTATACTTTCAACGGTAGGTGTTTATGGATTTGTCGCTCTTTTGGTTCGAATGGATGACATGGGTTACCGACTCATCTCGATAAGTGAAAACCGCTTCATGAAAAGTTCAGGATGGTTCTTGGTAAAATCACTTCCAAAAATCATTCGCATGCTTAAGTTTGTTGGGACTTTTGCTATGATTCTTGTTGGAGGAGGAATTTTTGTACATAATATTCATTTTGTACATCAACTCGTAGATGGATGGCCCGTATTACTATCAGATTTTTTTGTCGGACTCATTTCAGGAGTAGTATTCCTATGCCTTTTTCTAATCGTCAAAAAAGTATTCTTCAATGATAATTCGTGAATTTGATTAGAATACTTCGCTATTATTTTATTTAAGGGAAACAATATCATTTATGCCAACTTTCCCTTCTATTAGCACCTTAGCATACCATCTGGACCATCCTGGATACTTATTTTCAGAAATCCGAACAAACTTTTCATTTATAAAGGATTTAGCAATGGTTTTACAAGGAGGCGTAGGTTTAGTTAGTTCAATTTTAACTTCCCCAATCTCTAGTAAGTCTCCTTTTTGTAAGCTGCTCCAATCCAATCCTTGAATGGTTATATTTTCTCCTGTAGATCCTTCAAAAATCGGATGTCCTTCTTTTTGTAATTGAGCAATTAGATCACTAGAATATAAACAAACTGCCCTATTTTCTCCACCATGATGTTTTAAATCATTTTGTTTATCGCCCTTAACTCCATACGTGCCTATATAGGCACTATCAACTGGATGTTTAGGTACACCCCCATTCTCATTGATATTAATGGAAACGATTTTCGGCATTTTCTTTTAAATTATGTTTAAATATACATTCAAATACCAAATAAAAAAGCCTCCCAAAAGGGAAGCTTTTTGTTTAGAGCGACCTCGACAGGATTTTTTTCACTTCGTTCAGAGCTTTCGCATCAATGATGCTCAAGTCAAACCAGGTTTTCATCTTTGTCAAAATATTAAAATAAAAAAAGCACCAAACCTAGTTGGAATGATGCTTTGTGACCTCCACTAGTGAGAGTTCAAACTTTTTGGAGGACATTGAAGAAATTGTCTTGATGAATTTCTAAATCATCGTAATTATGACCGAGTGATTGAATCTGACACTTTTGATCCGATAGAACCACATGACTCAAGTTCGAACTCAATATCACAAATTGTTATTTTTTCATAAAAACCTCTAAACAATCTGGTTTTTAGTTTTCTTTACTAACTGATTCCAAATAAATGAAAAAACTAATTTACGCAATTACCATAAAACTTACATTTTATACTTTGCTATTCGCTCCTGGGAGTAGTTATGCTTTGAAGGAAGACCTTGATTACGGTAAGTCTGAAAAAACAGATTCAATTTTAGATGAAGTAATTTGTTCAGCTGAAAATTTCTTAGGTAAACCATATCGTTACCTTTTGCCATCTGGAGAAATGCTCGATTGTAGTGGGTTTGTTCAGTATGTTTTCCAGAAACATTCATTTAAACTTCCTAGAACTTCTCAAGCAATGTCTTTAAATGTGAAAAAGATAAGTCTAAATGAGTTAAAGAAAGGGGATTTATTATTTTTCACAGGAAGAAATAGTGAATCTAAAACGGTTGGTCATGTTTCCATTGTGACTAAAAATAATTTAGTCGGAATAAAAATGATTCACTCTTGTAATAGAGGGGTTGTCGTTGATGATTTTCCAAGATCATACTGTGATAAACGATTTCTCTTTGCAGGAAGAATTCCTGATGCGGTTGAGGCACCCCAAGTTCAATTTTATTCAGCAGAAATAAATAAAATGGAAATAGATACAAATAAGGACTTAGTCTCTATTATTGGTGTTGGCGACATAATGCTTGGCACAAATTTTCCTTCTTCCAGTTATTTGCCCCCAAATGATGGTAAAGACTTATTAATGTCTTTAAAACCAACCTTGAAGGATGCAAATGTAACTTTCGGAAACTTAGAAGGTGTCATTCTGACAGAGAAGGGTGCTGTAAAGCAATGTTCTGACCCTAAGTATTGCTATGCTTTCAAAAGCCCAGATCATTATTTGACATATATTAAAGAAGCCGGTTTTGATGTATTGAGTATAGCGAATAATCATGTTGGAGACTTTGGAGATATTGGCAGGGAAAATACTGTGAGAAGATTAAAAGAAGAAAATATAGCATTTGCTGGTCTAAATGAATATCCATATCAAACTTTTGAAAAGGATAATGTGAAATATGGTTTTTGTGCTTTTTCACCGAATAGAGGAACTGTTCAAATAACGGATTTTGAAAGGGCAATAAAAATAGTTGCCCATTTAGACTCTATTTGCGATATCGTAATTGTTTCGTTTCATGGTGGAGCTGAAGGGTCTAGATACAGACATATTACAAAAAAAACAGAATTTTATTTAGGTGAGAACAGAGGCAATCCTTATAGTTTTAGCAGAAAAGTTATAGATGCTGGAGCAGACGTAGTATTTGGTCATGGCCCGCATGTTACTCGAGCATTAGATATGTATAAAGATAGATTTATTATTTATAGCTTAGGAAACTTTGCAACTTATGGAAGGTTTAACCTTAAGGGAGTTAATGGTATTGCTCCCATTATTAAAGTATATACCAATAAAAAAGGTGAATTTCAATCGGCAAAAATTATTCCAATCAAACAGACTGGAAAAGGAGGCCCTAGGTTAGATTCTGAAAAAGCAGTTATAACTGAGTTAATAAACCTAACTAATGCTGATATTCCTAATTGCCCATTATTAATAAAAGAGGATGGCTCGGTCATTAGGAAATAGTATGTAGTTTTACGATGGTAAACACTCACTGCCACCTTAACAACAGCAATTCTGGCATCATTTAGGCTAGTTACTTCATTTAGTGATCCCGACAGGATTTATTTCACTTCGTTCAGAGCTTTCGCATCAAAAATGCTCAGGTCAAACCAGGTTTTCATCCATGAAAGCACCTAAACAAAAAAAGCCTCCTAAAAGGGAAGCTTTTTGTGTGTGACCTCGACAAAGAGATCGCGATCCTTGAGCGATCGAAGACTGAGCGTCGAAAAGGAAGTTCGTAAACGCGAAGGAGAGATTAAATTCAGGATTACTCTGTGAACCTGATTGTGTCCGAATTCCGAAAGAAAAGCCCGCATTAAAGGCTCTTTTTGCATTTGTAAGCACTTATGAAAGTAAACTTTCAACATGCTGAAAATGTAAAAAGCCCAACACATAGTGTTGAGCTTTTCTTTATTAGTGACCTCGACAGGATTCAAACCTGTAACCTCCTGAGCCGTAATCAGGTGCGCTATTCAGTTGCGCCACGAGGCCTTTTTGACTTGTGGTTCGCGACTACATACTTTTAGTATCAGTTGC
>Ga0209406_1002508_pt1 | contig 12210 bp, 12 predicted proteins | sample COGITO_mtgs_1204_FD_184808 | JGI IMG/M metagenome (GOLD analysis project Ga0209406, IMG submission 184808) | Pelagic marine microbial communities from North Sea - COGITO_mtgs_120426 (SPAdes) (version 2) | ecosystem: Environmental > Aquatic > Marine > Epipelagic ...
TTTCAGGATTTTCCGAAAGAATTGCTGCACGACGAATTACAGGTATTGCCAGACAAAACTACTTGAGACGCATACGGCGACTTGATATTCTATTTTAACCACAAAGCACACTCCATTCTAAAAGAAATCCGTGATGACTTTCTCGAAAGAAACAAAATCGGGATGGAGACTGGAAATTAGGTTTGCACTGCCATTCTAGATGGCATAGATTTGCAAGACGCCTATTCTCATTAGTTTGGCAGCACCTTTAATAGGGTTTTATATTTGTAAGATCAGTGGTTTATTCCCAGTGGTTTTTCCTGAGGCAGTACTGGGCGGCGTCTCTCGTTTGCCAGCAGTCCGCAGATTATAATAATCGTCGCGCCAATCCATTCGCGCGGTGCGGCGATTTCGGCAAACACAAAATAGCCAATCCCGATAGCAAACAGGATGCGCAGATAGGGAAACGTCGCCAAGGCTGAAACCTCGCCAAATCGGTAAGCCTCGACAGTAAGCAGCATTCCGACTGTTGCAAGCGTACTTGCGGTGACTAGCAGCAGCACATCAATGGGGCTTAACCCCGTCCAGCTTACAATTGCCATCGGCATCGTCCCGGAAGTGGCCACCAGCCCGATCCAGAACATGATTGTCGCAGTATGTTCGGTGCGTGCCAGCACACGGTTTTGAAAGATCAGTATCGCAGCGGCAAAGGCAGAGCCAAGCCCGAATAATACTCCCAGTTCGATATTTAGGCCAGTTATTTTACTGGCTATAATAACCCCGATAAACCCTGCGCCGGTTGTCAGCCACCGCCAGACACTGATCTTTTCGCCCAGTACAAGCGGGGCCATTGCAACCACAAAAAGCGAAGTTGTGAAGGTCAGTGTGGAAGCAAGTGCAAGCTCAAGCCGTTGAAAGCTTGCGTAATAGAGCCACCAGCAGAGCAAGCTGGTTAGGCCCCGCAACACTAGTTTAGGCCAACGCGTTGACCTGAACAGGGCCGGTTGTCGCGCACCAATCCACAATGCCACGATGACCAGTTGGCAGGCAGAGCGAAAGAAAATGATCTGTGTAAACGGTACGTCAGGAGATAAAAACCGCAGCAGGGTTACATCCAGCGTGAACAGGCTGGCGGCGGCCACTAAAAGGGCTGCACCGTATCGGTTGTTTATGGCTGTTGGGGCACTCACGTTCGGCGGTAGGGGGCAAATTCAGACGGTGCAATCTTGGCGATCTGACGCAGGATCTGTACCCATGCCGCAAGACCCTCTGGGATTGACGAAAGGCGGAAGAATTCGTTTGGGGCATGAAAATTCTCATCTGCTATGGCAAATGAGAACATCACAGTGTCCAGTCCCAGAATGCGGGAAACGATCTCTGTCAGGGGTAGGGACGCCCCGATGCGCACCTTAAGCGGTGATTGTCCGGTTGTGTGTTCAAGCGCAGCAGCAGCAGCGGTCAAAAGAGGATGATCCTGCGGCACGGCATAGGCCCCACTTTGCCCCCTTTCGCCATAAATCTTCAGTTCGGCAACATCAGGAAGCTGTGCTTTGAGGTGGTCAATCACCGCCTGTTTGACCTGCTGCGGATCCTGCCCCGGTACCAGCCGCATGGTGAGTTTTGCAAAAGCCTCGTTTGCGATTACGGTCTTTGAACCTTCGCCCACATAACCACCCCACATGCCGTTGACATCCAACGTTGGGCGCATCCAAAGCCGCTCAAGTGTGGAATATCCCGCTTCGCCATAGGCCTTAGACCCAAAGACGGCTAAAGCGCTGTCCTCATCGTAGTGGATATCCGCAATCTCTTGTTTCTCTGCGGCACTTGGTTCGCGCACGCCGTCATAGAAACCAGGTGCTGTGATGCGGCCTCGCGCATCATGCAACCCAGCAATGAGCGTCGAAAGTACATGCAAGGGATTGGCAACGATGCCGCCGAAACGCCCTGAATGGAGGTCTTGGCTTGCTGTTTGGACACGGACATCAAACCCCGTATTGCCTCGTGATCCGACATTTAACGCCACCCGATCGGGGCGCCAGCGGGCTCCATCGGCAGAAAGAACCGCATCTGCGGCAAGCAGGTCGCGGTGATCTTCCAATATCCTGGGCAATGACGGTGAACCGGTTTCCTCTTCGCCTTCTATCAACAATTTTACGTTGATCGGTAAACGCCCTTCCACGGCGACAAAAGCCGCCAGTGTGTCGAGCGCGATCATCATTGGCCCTTTGTCATCTGATATCCCCCGACCGAATAACTTGCCGTCCCGTTCTACGGCTTCAAAAGGGGGCGAGTCCCATTTGGACAGCGGATCGGACGGTTGCACATCATAATGCGCATAGACAAGAATCGTAGGCTTGCCGGGGGCATCCAGCCGCTGGCCGTAGAGAGCGGGTTGCCCACTGCCGTTCTGTGGCGTCAGGCGTTGGATGTTCTGAAAACCCATCACACCAAGGCGCTCTTCGATGAATTGCCTTGCATCTTCCATGCCCTTTGCCATGGCCGGGTCCACGCCAACAGACGGCTTGGCCACAAGGGACTTGAGGGCATCAATCAACTGGGTTTTATGTGCAAGCGCATGGTCAAGGACGGGATCGGTCATGGGTTTCTTCTCAGGTTATGCCACCATCCACGCTCAGGATTTGTCCGGTGATCCACCCCGCTTCGTTCGACGTCAGAAAAGCTGCGGCGGCTGCGATGTCCTCGGGTGATCCCAATCTGCGTGTATGGATGCGGTTTATCAGTTGCGCCTGTCCCTCAGGACCAAAAGCGTCCCATTGGCGGCGGGTTGTGGGATTGGACAGAATAAATCCGGGGGCAATTGAGTTGACGGTTATTCCGTGTTGACCAAGCTCAAGGCTGAGTTGTTTGGTCAGCCCCACTAGCGCATGTTTGGCAGCGGTATAGGCGTGGATCCCAGTCAGGCTGGGCCTTAGTCCGGCGCCGGAGCTGATGGTCACAATTCGGCCCCAGCCGGTGGTTTTCATATGCCCCACCAAAGCCTGTGACAGATAAAGCGTTGCATCGACATTGATGGCAAAAATGCTGTGCCATGCGTCTGGTTCAACTTCCTCAAGTGGTTTGCCCACCTGACCGCGCACGCCACCTGCGGCATTGACTAGAATATCTGGTGCCGCGTGATCGTGGGCTAATTGGTGTTTCATTTCCTGCACAGCGGATGGATCACCCAGATCAGCAGACAGGCTGGGCATCCTGAGTTTTTCCGCCGCCTCATTAAGCGCATCTCCCGGTACATCGCTGACAATGACTCTTGCGCCGTCCGCCGCCAGTCGTTTGGCAATGCCTGCACCGATGCCACCAACAACACCAGTAACCAAAGCCGTGCGCCGTGTCATGCCAGCACCTTGGTCAATTGGTGAAACGTGTTGCGTGACATATCGCGGCGACCTTCCTCTATGTCGTGGATCAATACGACCAACTGTTGCAGCAGGGGGGTATGAATACCATGACCAGCCGCAATTTCGGCGACTGCGCCGACTTGCGGATCAACCTCCGTCTTGCGCTTCCGTACGGCAAGGTCACGGTAAATCCCGGTGTGGGTTTTTGCCGTCTTGGAGTTAAACTCAGCCAAATCAGCAAGGCTCTGCAATGCGTCGGCATCGCTTGCACCAGGTAAAAAAGCAGCTGGTTCAAACCCGTTGAAAGGTTTGGGGTCCACACCCTCTGCCACCGCTGTTTGCATTACTTCGCGAGCCAAACCGATAAGGGCGGGGCCGCGTGCTGGATCAGCGAAATTTTCGGTCATGCTGTCCGTGGTCAAGGCGGTGGCAAACAGCATCGCACCATAGCCAAGTTTACCCCAAAGATAGGCCCAGATATCTTGCGTAAGAACAGCGTTTGGTTCAAACACCTTCAAAAGCTCTAACATGCCAAAGGTGCGGTCCTGTGAGGTGCCATCAATCTCACCAACTACAACTGCGCCCCGGTTGCCAAACAGGATGCGTCCCGGCCCAATCCAGTCAGCCCCGTAATTAACAAAGGCCCCCATGGTTCGTTCGCTGCCAATTTGTTTGGCGATTAGCCTTTCATTCAGGCCGTTCTGAGCAGAAAGGAGAAAGCCATCTGGAGAAAGATGGGGCATTAACTGGTCCAATGCCTCTGGCGTTGCCTGCGCCTTTACCGCCAACACAATCCGACTGTATCTACCGGTCAATTCATCTGGCGTGACACAAGGAACAACTTGAGTGAATTCTTCGACTGGCCCTTCAATCGACAGCCCACCAGTTGCACAGGCGGTGACATGTTCTGGTACGATATCAACCATTAGAACGGGAATACCTGCGCGGGCCCAGTAGGCGCCCAGAATGCCGCCAATGGCACCAGCACCCCAAATCAGTATGGGTTCGCCATGTTTTGCCCCTGCGTTTGTGCTCACCCCAAATCCGCCCAAGGACTCTCAAGTATGGCACGGGTTTCTGCTACGCCGACGTCCCAGATGGCCTGCATGTCGGCATCGGGGCGCTGCCATGGACCGCCAAAGGAACCGTCACCCAGGATGTGACGAGCCTGTTCGGGTGGGGAAGATTTTATTAATTCCACATCGACACCATCTTTTGCTCCTTCAGGGGCCGCCGCATGGGCAAGCCTCGTCCAAGGGAAGTTCTCCATCCAGTTTGCGTGTGAGCCGGTAGTATCAATGGATTGGATCTTGGCCCATGTTGTGGGCGCATTCCACCAATTGTGAAACTTGATCGAGGTATCGCCGTATTCTGCCATCAACTCTTGTGCCAAAGCCCCAACAGGGTTATTCCCGCCATGGCCATTGACAATCAGGATCTGGCGAAACCCTGACCGATGTAGCGAAGCTACGATATCCCGTACTACCGCCATCAGTGTTTCGATCCGAAGGCTGATGGTGCCGGGATAGTCGCTGAAATAAGGAGCAAGGCCATATGGCATCACTGGAAAGACTGGTATGTCAAGCGGCTCAGCGGCGGCGTTTGCGACCTTTTCGGCCAGGATTAAATCGACACACATTGACAATTGCGCATGTTGCTCAGTTGAGCCGATGGGCAGGACACAACGCGGATCACGCGCGGCGGCTGACTCTACGTCTCGCCAGTTCATTTCGGATACTTTCATTGCTCTTCCCCCTCCGTTTTTATCATCGTATCGATCGATATCTCACTTTTCCATTCCGAGGCACCCGTGACTACCTTGGACATCAGTTCAAATAAAATCTGTCGTTCACCATCTGAAAGAACCGTTAGCATTTGTTTTTCTTGTGCCTCAAAGGTGGGGCTAGTTTCGTTGAAAAGCGTCCAGCCCTTTTCCGATAGGTGCAGGGCTTGCGTACGCCCACTTCCTGGCGCTTTGTAGCGGGTATTGATGAGGCCCATCAACTCCAGCCGCTTAATCGCGCGGCTCAGCGTATTTTTTGGGAAGCCGGACGTGTGCGAGATATCCCGGGCGCTGCCTCCGTCGGCAAGTGCCAGGGAATAAAGGACCACGTACTCAGATCGCTTGAGGCCATAGGTGTCCTGCACCCAAGTATAAAGTGGAGTATTGTAGAGCAGTGCAAGATAGTTGATCCGGAAGGTGAAGGGGCAGGGGTTCCCCCACAGTTTGGCCTCCAGCATATCCACGTTTTGATCTGTCTGGTAATTGTTAAATTTTTGATCAAAGGCGGTTTGTGCATCTGACATGTATTGGTCATCCTTTGCTGAACTCAAATGAGTTCCAAAATGAACTTGACTAACACGATATCTCTACACATGGTAAGATATCAAGTTCTAAATGGAACACACAATAAGAAAGTTAGTTCTAAATGGGACACTTGAAAGAAAACTTGAACGGATGAGGATTGCTACCTCCTCCACCAACCGGAAGGAAAAATACATGAAGTATCGGAAGTTTATTATGCCTCTTGCGGTGACTTTGGGCCTGACTGCGGTAGGAGCCGCATCAGCACAGACGTTGACGATGGGGGTCCGCGGTGGTCCTGAATCCATGGACCCACATTTTTCGGCGCTTGGCCCTCACGCCGAAGCTGCCAAACATATTTTTGACACGCTGGTTTGGTCTGGTACCGATTTGCAAATTGAACCTGGTCTGGCGGAAAGCTGGGCACCCGTAGATGAAGATACTTGGGAATTCAAGCTGCGCCAAGGGGTGAAGTTCCATGATGGGTCGAACTTTGATGCTGAGGATGTCAAGTTCTCGATCGAACGTATTCCAGTTGTAACGGGTCCGACCACGACCGCAATATATGTGCGCCGTGTTGCCGGTGTTGATGTTATCGACTCGCACACATTGCACATCCACACGGACGGGCGGGCGGCGACTTTGCCAAATGACTTTATTCGCCTATTCATCGTTTCATCCGAAGCTGCAGCGGCTTATTCCACTCCAGAAACCTCCGCTGGTGGGTTCAATTCAGGTGCCGCTACTATTGGCACTGGTCCTTACAAATATGTCAGCTGGGAACCCAAGGGTGATCTGGTGTTGGCTCGTAATGACGATTACTGGCGCGGCAAGGGTGCTTGGGAAACAGTGATCCGCAAGGAAATCCCGAACGACAGTTCCCGTTTGGCGGCCCTCAAGGCGGGGCAGGTTGATGTGATTAACTATGTCTCATCCGTTGATTATCTTGCGCTTGATCGTGACGCGAACATTGATGCGGTCAAAGGTGACAGTGTTTACATCATGAATTTGCAATTGGATCAGCGTGAAGACACGCCGCTTGTGCGGGCGATTGACGGCTCTGACCTTGCTGAAAACCCACTCCGTGATCTGAAGGTCCGTCAGGCCATTGATCACGCGATTGATCGCCAAACTATGGTTGACATCGTGCTCGAAGGATTGGGCAAACCTGCAAACCAAATGATGCCTCCGGGGTTCTTTGGATCAAGTGAAGCCATTCCGATGCCTGCGCATGATCCAGCAAAAGCCAAGGCGCTGCTTGCTGATGCCGGCTATCCTAATGGCTTTGAGGTTGACCTTTATTGTACTGCTGACCGTCTGCCTGGTGATGGTGCGATCTGTCAAGGTCTGGGCCAGATGCTGACGCAGGTGGGCATCAAGACCAATGTGAACGCGATCTCCAAAACGGTCTATTTCCCTGCGCAGGCACGTTTGGAGTATTCCATGTTCATGAACGGTTGGGGCACCTTGACGGGTGAGGCATCCTATACTTTGGGTGGCCTTGCGCATTCTAATAATCCAGATGTCAAACTGGGTGCATATAACCGGATCGAATACAAGAACGACGATGTTGATATGCTGTTACAAACTGGCGCCAGGATGATGGACCCGGATGAGCGCCGCGCTACCTATGAGCAGGCAATGGAAAAGGTGATGGCGGACAAGGCCTATATCTCGCTGGTGCAGCTTCAGACAGTCTGGGGTGCCAAAGCAGGCATGTTGAAGTTTGACCCGCGTTTCGACGAAGACACGCTTGCGTTCTTCATCACACCCGCAAACTGATCTTTGTGATTTGACAAGGGGCCAGGCGGTAATTAGATCGCCTGGCCCTTTATACGCTATAAGGGAACGCTGATGCTAGGCTTTATCATTCAACGATTCCTGCAAGCTGTGGTTGTAATGGCAGTGATGACGGTGATCGTTTTCTGCGGAGTTTACGCCATTGGCAATCCTATTGACATTGTCATCCCACCAGAAGCCACCCAGGACATTCGAGACGAAGTGATCCGTCGTCTCGGTCTCGATCGTCCGCTTTATGAACAATATTTCATTTTTATGTCAAACTTGCTGCAAGGCGATCTAGGCCGGTCTTTTGTTTATAACATACCTGTGCTTGAATTGATTGGTGGCCGTTTGCCCGCCACGCTTGAGCTAGTCCTTATCTCGGTCATTTCCGCCACTGTGCTGGGCGTCAGCCTCGGCATTTACGCAGGTTATCGCCCGGACAGCTGGCTGTCCAAAGCTATTATGGCGATCTCTGTTCTGGGATTTTCGGTGCCGTCATTCTGGGTTGGTCTGATCCTAATCCTGTTTTTTGCCGTCAATCTGGGCTGGCTGCCTGCGGGTGGGCGCGGGGATACAGTCGAAATCTGGGGCGTGGCGTGGTCCTTTCCCACTCTAAACGGGCTGTCGCATATCGTCTTGCCAGCCATCAATCTTGCGCTGTTCAAGCTGGCCATGATGATTCGTTTGGCGCGTGCGGGCACCCGCGAAATCATGCTAACCGACACAATCAAATTTGCCCGCGCCGCAGGTCTGTCAGAGGGGACAATCCTGCGCCGTCATTTGTTGAAACTGATTTCCATCCCCATCATCACAGTCTTTGGGCTTGAACTTGGCTCAACCCTCGCGTTTGCGGTTGTGACTGAGACCATCTTTTCTTGGCCTGGCGTTGGCAAGCTAATCATCGACAGCATAGGTGTTTTGGATCGACCGGTTATGGTGGCCTATCTTGTCCTTGTTGCTCTCGTGTTTGTGACCATCAATTTTGTCATTGATCTGGTGTTTGCGATGATTGATCCGCGATTGCGGCAGGGGGCCACAGCATGAGCAATGCAAGCACGCCGTTGCGCCGGTTCTGGGCAGAGTTCCGGGAGAACAAGGTTGCTGTTGTGGCATTGATTGTCATGATTGTGATGATCCTGTTGGCGGTTTTCGCATCTGTGGTTTCGCCACAGAACCCATATGACCTCGCAAACCTGTCCCTGATGGACAGTCGCAGACCACCGGGGTTTGTCGGGTCGGGCGGCTATACGCATGTTCTTGGCACTGATCCGCAAGGTAGGGATTTGTTGTCCGCGATCTTTTACGGGTTGCGTGTTTCTATTCAGATTGGATTAGCGGCGGGGTTTGTCTCGCTCACCATTGGTACCACGTTAGGCATTCTGGCGGCTTATGTCGGCGGGCGGGTTGAGGCATTGATTATGCGGTTGGTGGACCTTCAATTGGCCTTCCCCGCAATCCTTTTAGCGCTGGTGATAGTAGCCCTGCTGGGTCAGGGAAAGGCGCAATTGATTGGGGCATTAGTGGTGGCGCAATACGCTTATTTTGCGCGTACAGCTTACGGTGCGGCCAAAGCTGAACGCGGCAAAGACTATATTGAAGCGGCATTGGCGATCCCTTTAAGCGCGCGTTTGGTTGTGATGCGGCATCTTTTGCCCAATTGCACGCCACCACTGATTGTTGTGGCAACGGTGCAAATCGCCAATTCGATTTCACTTGAAGCTACGTTGAGCTTTCTGGGTTTGGGCCTGCCCGTTACAGAACCTTCCTTGGGAATGCTGATCTCAAATGGCTTTCCCTACATGATGAGTGGTCGCTACTGGATCTCTGTTTACCCTGGCGTTGCGTTGATCATACTGATTGTTGCGATCAACCTTGTTGGTGATCAGGTGCGCGATCAGTTCAACCCAAGGCTGCGCAAATGAGCGATCTGGTTCTCAGCGTCAAAGATCTGGCCACGCATTTTTTCACTCGCGCAGGTGTGGTAAAGGCCGTGGACGGCGTGTCATTTGATCTTGTCAAAGGCGAGATAATGGGGTTGGTCGGCGAAAGTGGGTCAGGTAAAACTGTGACGGGGTTTTCGTTGCTTGGTTTAGTTGATGCACCGGGGCGTATTGTGAACGGGTCTGTCAAATTGAACGGAACCGAACTTACCACCCTGCCTGACGCTGATTTGCGCGCCCGACGTGGCCGTGAAATTTCGATGATCTTTCAAGATCCGATTGCCACGCTGAACCCGATGCTGACCATCAGCCAGCAGATGCGCATGGCCATTGACGCACACGAGCGGCTAAGTAAACGGGCTGCTGAGGCCCAAGCAGCTAAATTACTTACACAGGTTGGCATCCCGTCTGCTGCTGCCCGTCTGCGCGGCTATCCTCACGAATTTTCTGGGGGGATGCGCCAGCGTGTGGCGATTGCCATTGCGCTGTTACACCGCCCTGCGGTGATCATCGCTGATGAACCGACAACCGCGCTTGACGTCTCCATTCAGGCGCAAATCCTGTTTCAAATGCGTGAACTCGCCGCTGAAATGGGGACTGCAATGGTCTGGATCAGTCATGATCTGGCCGTTGTTTCAAGCCTCGCCAGCAAACTGGCGGTGATGTACGCAGGCCGTATTGTAGAACAGGGGCCAACGGCGAACTTGCTGCGCGATCCACGCCATCCCTATACCGCTGGGCTGATATCGTCATTGCCGGCAATGGCCAAACCTGGCCTGCCGCTACACCAAATTCCTGGGGCCACGCCGTCGCTCTTGTCGTTGCCGCCGGGCTGCCCTTTTGCGCCGCGATGTGAGCGCGCCACAAAAGCCTGCGACGTGGCGCCTGACATGACCTTTGCAAACAACAGAGGCTGGCGTTGCTTTCATCCTGTTGTGGAAGCCAAGGAGGCCATCGCATGAGCGCCTTTCTCAGTATCGACAATGTCAGCCGTTTGTTTGGCCCCAACTTGAGCACTGGGGAAAAGATTGCCGCCAAGCTGGGTGGAAAGGTTGAGACACGCGCCGTTCGGGCAGTTTCAGAAGTCAGCCTGACAGTTAGAAAAGGCGAAACTTTGGGTCTTGTTGGGGAGTCGGGCTGTGGCAAGTCGACCCTGGGCCGTCTTATCGCGGGCATTTTGGCGCCAACCTCTGGTACCGTTTTGCTAGACGGAGCCCCGGTCATGCTGGATGGCCGTAAGGTCACAACCCGCGTGCAAACCGTATTCCAAGACCCTTTTGCCAGCCTCGACCCCCGCATGAAAGTGGGCGACACCGTATCGGAGGGTCCAATCGCGTACGGATTGACCACCAAGGCCGATGCGAAAGGGTATGTTGCAAATTGGTTTGAACGTGTGGGCCTTGACCCTGTTTGGGTGGACCGTTACCCGCATCAGTTTTCGGGCGGTCAACGTCAGCGCGTCGCCATTGCTCGCGCGCTTGCGATGCAGCCAGATGTGTTGATCTGTGACGAACCCGTTGCATCTCTGGATGTGTCCATTCAGGCGCAGATCATCAATCTGTTTTTGGAGCTTACGCAGGACTTAAACCTGACCTGCGTCTTCATAAGCCATGATCTGAGCGTAATTCAGCACGTCAGCGACCGCGTTGCGGTGATGTATCTGGGTCGTATCGTTGAACTTGGTCCCGTTAATCAGGTCTTTGCCGCCTCTGCTCACCCCTATACGGACGCGCTGTTTGGGAGCGTGCCAAAACTGGTAATAGACGCAGATGAGCTTGTCCATTTTGATACTATTGAGGGTGAGGTGCCTTCCCCTCTCTCCCCGCCGTCCGGATGTTACTATCATCCACGCTGCCCACTTGCGACGGATATCTGTGTCGCAACCCAGCCGGAGACACAAACGGTGTCCGATCTGCGTGCTGTTGCTTGCCATCATTTCAAAACATTAATGGCTTCATACCAATGATGGAGTACCGGCGACGAACCTCAGTGCCCGTCACTAATTCTAGCATAAATGCGCTATGCGCCGCGCCGCTGCTCTTGTGGAGTGTCGTCAACTATTGAGCGCATAGATTTAGGTTATGGCAGTAATCCGATGCGCAGTCTTATTAGTCTGACTGCACCTCCGCCAGCAGTCTGATGCCAGCTCTCATTGGTCCGACAGCACCTGATTAACTAATTAATTAATTGGTTGGTTGGGCGATTAGCCCAGCCACGCCTTTGAATTTTTTTTTATTTAAGACTAGTACTTGCCGCGCCACTTAAGAGACTGCTTGTTCAAAACTACTAAATCAGTGTCGCCTGAAATTATATTATTACACAAGTCGACTGCGTTTGCAGCTTGGTCGTGGGTCAGGTTTTTATATGCGGGTCGAAGTAGGTGATCGTACCAGACACCACCGCAAACGGCGTCGAGTACAATGCGTTGAAAGCAGTGATCATTACGCACTGGCCAGTGCCTGTGTGACGTTCGTGCAAGATTTGGCATGATCTCTTTTGTCAGTACCATATATCGCGATACCAGATCGGCGGTGCGCATTGGGTGTCTCCATTTTCAAACTAGAACTTAACAATATTACCGTTTCTGTGAAGTCTTAATCGATAGAAGTGGCGCTATTTGGATTACTGGTATCTTTACGGATGCGGTTCTGGTCGGCTAGGATTTGGGCCAATAACTGAGGGTTTTCTTGAACGCGTTATTTAGTGATTTTAAGCCTTTTCCTCAGAGGCCTATTTTCGGCAGCACTGGTTTAGCTTTCTTTTGACTCAATCTGTGTTCTAGTTGATCTGACAGAACCTGATAGGTGAATTAAAATGAATCTTGCTGGCTTTTAAGAAAATCTAA
>Ga0209406_1002509_pt1 | contig 12204 bp, 7 predicted proteins | sample COGITO_mtgs_1204_FD_184808 | JGI IMG/M metagenome (GOLD analysis project Ga0209406, IMG submission 184808) | Pelagic marine microbial communities from North Sea - COGITO_mtgs_120426 (SPAdes) (version 2) | ecosystem: Environmental > Aquatic > Marine > Epipelagic ...
AACGTACTGTACCCAATTTTACCCGCGTTTGTTTCTTTTCCGGATACACCCGTCCCCCATTCAAACGTATTTGTTCCGGATAACGATGATCCACCACCACCACCACTTACCGTTGTCCAAGAAGCCGTACCTCCCGAACCACCACTCGTAAGAACTTGTCCGCTCGTACCCGCACTCCCGTTTGCTAGAATAGTTTTTAAAAAATCCGTCCCCGACGAACTAAATTCCATGTGCGTATCTGTACCTAACGAATCCTTACTATTCGCTATTTTTAGTATATCGGAATCACTGTTATCTATACCCATAGACCAACCGGTAACATCTGTATCCCACGAAACAAACGGGTCACCCGAATTTGAGCCGTTTACTTTCATAGCCATTATGGCATGGTTTGTACCCGAAGTACCAGTTTGTGAAAGAAGTATACCGTTATTCGTTGGTGAGGTATTACTCGTAGACGCTAATACCTGTAAAGGCGCACCCGCGGATGAAGATGACCCGAGACCAATAAGTGTAGAGTTATTTTGTTTAATTTCACCTTCAACGTTAAAATCACCAATAACATGACACGCCGCGTTTGGTTGGACTGTACCTATTCCAATTCTACCATTCGTAAGGATATCACCACCGACAGCTAACATTTCGGGTGGTGACCCATTTGCCAACAAAACCGAAGGCTGTGCACTTTGGTGTCCTGACCCCCCTTCTTTATACATTAAACCCATGTATGCGTTATGTATACCGTACCCATCATTAGTGCTACTTGTATTATTACCACCGAACCAGTACCCGTTTGGTGTGTAAATAGACCCATTTGAAACGCTCGCACCACCAGATCCAGAAACTGATAAATTTTTACCGACACTGTCTACAAGTAGTAACATTGTATTCCTTGTATCTGCGATACTATTTGGTGCATTAGCAGTACCCTCACCCCCGTTACCTACACCATCATAAAATTTTGGTTGTAATGATGTAGTTGTACCACCGGTATATTGACCCGGAAACTTTACATCTATACAATACCAACGACCCTTTTCGAGATCCATTTGGTGTACATAATACCTATTGGATTCACCTAACCAAAACCTGAAACCTCTATCGGATGCACTGTTATAGAATAGGTATAGAGAACACCCCTGGAACCTATTACCTGTTGGACTAGGTGTTGGTACTGTACCTAAAGCGCACAAAACTTGTCCTTTAGAATTGTTAGCAGTATACGTACTGTGTTCATTTTTGAGGTAAAGCCATAAACCGAAACGCGCACCTTTCTGGTGTGTACTACCCCCGGGCCCCTGTATATACGAACGACCACCCGTAAAATCGTACGCTCTAAACCCAGACGAATATGTTACGTATTGTGAACTCGAAGCCCACTCCGATAATACCAATTCATTATCTCGCGTATTGAGACGCGAAAGACTATGACCGTCTTTACCCGCTAAAGCTGTACGACCAGCATAGTTTATGTTAAGTTTATTACGTATTTGAACATCTTTATCAATATCTACACCCGCGGTACAATACGAACGCGATTTCCAATGGTTACCTGTAGAATCTAAATATGTACTTGCGTATAAAGTCGAACCTATACCAACGTTACCTTCTTTGTTTATGTGCATGTGTGCAGTAACAGTATCACTTCCACCAACTTGGAAAATGAGTTCTGGTGCATTGAGTCGAACTTGATCACTTTCTGTTTCGCCTGTATGTCTGATAAGTAGTTCGGACGCACCTGTAAGATCACTTGAATCGTGTACTCGCCTTTCTATGGTACAAAGAGAAGCACTATTATCAGCGTACGTACCACCAAACGAAATCTTTTTATCGTATGCGTTCGTTAAACTATTATCGGAAGGACCCAAAAATATTTCATCGGCGGCCATATAACCACCTATTAATGTGTTACCCGCGAGAGTATTCGTTAATAAATAATTATAAAATTGAACTTGACCATTATTTTGTCCAGGGTTTGCAGAAACAATAAGAGCCCCGTTTGTTATTGTACACGCTGTTAATACAGTATCTCCGTATGTAGGTGTACTAGTCATCCAACTATTTTTAACACCATTTTGGTACCACGCACTACCACTATAATCCATAACTGAGAAACCACCACTACTAAGATCTTGAGTAACTATTCTGTTATTTGAACTGTTTAGTTTGAATGAATGTCCCGCACATCCTCTCGCTGTTGCACCAAATAACGGCGATAAACTTTTGGTCCATACGTTAAGAGATGAAGTGAAATCAAATAATTCAATTTTACCCGGGTAAAGTGCGTTCTGTGTACCTTCCGCGGAAAACGAAGGGGATCCCGCTACTACGCGCGTACCATCATCCGATATATCAACACTGTATCCCATTCGAGGCATAGACCACGCTTCTTTCCAATACCGTGTTGTACCATACCAATTGCTACCACCATCAAAATTGACATTATGTGTACCCGCGTCACCATACATAGTTTGACCAACTAACGCGTTCGATGTCCACCACGATTGTGTATTTGTTAAACCACCTTTATAGACCTGTACAAAACCGACCTGACCAACAACTTCCATATCAGCGTCATCTGCACCAACATGAGGTCCATATTCGATATTACCAGAAGTATTCACAGAGTTTGTAAAATTACTACCGTTATGATCCGAATTCGTACTATTAACCTCATCAAGGTCTGTACCCGGTGCACCTATCGCAAGAAAATCACCATAAAGTGATAATGCGACCGAAAATCCATAATTGTTATATTGTGAATTTACAGAAACGTTACCGGATGAGTTTACTGATGTATCGCACGTTATTAAACTCTTTAGTGTATTTTCTGTATGTAACCACGTTTGGGTCCATTGGTTATTACTCTTAAGTTCGTATACGTATGCCGTATTTATACCCGGTGCACCTATAGCAACTCTATCACCCAAATCTGGTGATAGAGACACACTATACCCGAAATTATTACTCGATGTTGTTACCGGACACTGTATGATATTACTATAGTTACTCCATCCCGAACCATTCCAATCGTATATGTATACTTTACCAATATTTGGTGCACCTATGGCTATACGTGTTCCGTCGTAATTCATAGATGCGGATTGACCAAAATTAGAATTCGAAGTTCCGTTAATGGTTATTGCACTGGACCATACGTTACCACTACCACCAGAACCTGGGGGTGTGTACGTGAATGTACTAAACGTACCTGTTTGTGAACTTGCGTAAGCATTAGATATTACGAGTGTATTTGTATCGAAACTCATCGATACTGCTGATGCACCATACCCGGATAGACTGGGTCTGGAAATATAAACACTCATTTAGTATTTAGTATTTATACACATTTAATTATTTGATTAATCTATTCGTTGAATAGTTGATTTCCTTTCGTTAATTACCGTGGTTCCACTAACATTATGTGACCTAACTTTTATCGTATCTGCTTCTATTTTACCACCTGATGGTACAGTTAATGTTTTACCTATATATACATTACCTTCGTAAAAAGCATTACCTTTTCTTACGACCATGACGTCTATAGGATCACCCGACCCATCCCATTCCTGAATACTAAAAACCGTACCGACCGAGAAGGTACTGGTAGGCGCAGTATTTGCGATCCCGTTACGTGCGCTTGTCGATGTATCTGACGTGATCAAATTACTCGTCGTTAGTGTTCCTATAGATGGTTTATAGTGTAAAGTACTTTGATCTGATTTTATAGTTTGAGCATTAACACCAGCTGCGAAAGTAATACCTTGACCAGTTGCTGAAAGGTTATCATTAGTAATTGAAATCCCTGATACGGAAGGGGATGACCAAGTTAAATTACCATTACTATAACTACTAAGGAATTTTGCTGTACCAGACGATTCGGGTGATATCGTGGTCATTGCCGATGTGCCGTTACCTAATAATATATGATTTGTACCAATCGTTGCTAATCCCGTACCTCCGTGGTCGACAGGAACTTTTCCAGTGTTGTTACTTTCTTCAAAATTTAAGTGTGTTAATCCAGCACCGTTACCGGTATGTGTTCCCGAAAAGGTTCCACCCGTTATCGTTCCGGATAAGGTTGGACCCGCACTCATGACAACATTTCCAGTACCTGTTTTTGACGGTAATCTACCACTGTGAAGTGTCCCAGTACTTATATTACTCGCATCAAGTGATGATAATCCTGAACCGTTACCGGTATGCGTTCCCGAAAAGGTTCCACCGGTAATTGTTCCGGATAAGGTTGGACCCGCACTCATGACAACATTTCCAGTACCTGTTTTGGACGGTAATCTATCACTGTGAAGTGTACCTGAACTTACGTTACTCGCATTAAGTGATGATAATCCTGAACCGTTACCGGTATGTGCTCCCGAAAAGGTTCCACTTGTAATTGTACTCGCTGTTATGCTACTATGAGTACCACTAATTGTACCTATACTTAGAGTACCTGGATTCGGTGTCCAATTGAATTTATTACCTTGATCTTTGAATACTGCTTCACCTTCGTTAATTAGAACGGGTCTAGCATCTGACGAGTTATTTGCACCGATTGTAACTTTATCCGATTTACCCGACCATGTCGTATTCGTTAGAGTATTTGACGTACCGGACGACGGACCTATCGTAATTTTATTTGCTTGTGGTGTCCAAGTTAGTTTACTGTTTTGATCCTTGACGATTTGATCATTAGTACTGTTTAGGAATGGTATATTACGCGCATTATTATCGTTATTATCTGTAACGTTAACTTTTGCTGATTTACCGCTATATTCAGTTTCGGTTAACGTATTGGACCCTAACGTAACTTTAGTAACGTTTATGTTTTTGGTAGAGTCACGAACAACTATATTACTCGCGAGATCGTTTGTAGACGCTTCTAAATTTATGGTTCGTCCCGTCGATGTATTATAATCAACTCCAGACGCATATTTCATAAACGTTGATCCTAGTGATAGAACACCACTACCACCACCCCCACTACCAGTAGATGTATTATCTGGACCCCAATATAAATTATTACTTCCATCTATTTTTAAAATTTTATCGGTTGCGCTAGATGCAGGTATAGATAACGTAGCAAACGTACCACCACTCGTTCCGACTAACAGATCACTTTTAGACGCACTACTAAACGTATTACCTGTCCCCCCTCGAGATGTACTTAGTGTTCCTGAACTTACGTTACTCGCATTAATACTTGTTAACCTCGAACCATCGGTACCCCAAGAAACGTCCGTACCATCACTTCGTAAAAACATACCCGATTCTGTACCTATAGAAAGTTTTGCGAGTGAATTATTTGCGTTCGAGTATATGATATCACCTCGCGTATACGATGTTTGTCCGGTACCTCCTTTATTATACGGAACTGTACCTAATCTATCGTTACTAAGTGTACCCGAACTTACGTTACTCGCGTTAAGTGATGATAATCCTGAACCGTTACCCGTGTGTGTTCCCGAAAAGGTTCCTCCCGTGATCGTTCCGGATAAGGTTGGATTCGCACTCATGACAATGTTACCTGTACCGGTTTTTGTTGATAATCTATCACTGTGAAGTGTTCCAGTACTTACATTACTCGCGTTAAGTGATGATAATCCTGATCCATTACCGGTATGTGTTCCCGAAAAGGTTCCACCCGTAATCGTTCCGGATAAGGTTGGATTCGCACTCATGACAACATTTCCAGTACCTGTTTTTGAGGGTAATCTATCACTGGCAAGTGTTCCGGAACTTATATTAGTCGCATTGAGAGTTGTTAATCCCGAACCGTTACCCGTATGTGTTCCCGAAAAGGTTCCACCCGTTATCGTTCCGGATAAAGTTGGATTCGCGCTCATGACAACATTTCCAGTACCTGTTTTGGACGGTAATCTATCACTGTGAAGTGTCCCAGAACTTATATTAGTCGCATTGAGAGTCGTTAATCCTGATCCATTACCGGTATGTGTTCCCGAAAAGGTTCCACCGGTAATTGTTCCGGATAAGGTTGGATTCGCACTCATGACAACATTTCCAGTACCTGTTTTGGACGGTAATCTATCACTGTGAAGTGTTCCGGAACTTACGTTACTCGCATTAAGAGACGATAATCCTGATCCATCACCATCGTGAGTTCCCGAAAAGGTTCCACCCGTAATCGTTCCGGATAAGGTTGGATTCGCACTCATGACAATGTTCCCGGTACCTGTTTTTGTTGATAATCTATTGTTGTTAATTGTACCCGAACTTACGTTACTCGCGTTAATTGACGATAAACCCGAACCATTACCGTTAACGTTAGTTGCTTCGAGACTGGTCCCGACGACAATTTTACCGGTTGTTACTATAGATTCGGCGGCGTTCGTAAAACTTACTATATTGTTTATGACATTCCCTTGGTTGGATGCCTGTTGTAACGTTACCGTACCTGCAGTATTCGATAATAGACCACCGTCCCCTAAAAAAAATTTACCCGAGTTAACTGTAACGTTACCCGATGCTTGTAAAGATTCGTTCGTATTTGTAAGAATGATTTTGTTTGATGTAGATGCACCCGAGGTTGTAACTTGTTGCATGTTACCTACACTACCACCAACACCCGCGATATTGGACAAACCACCACCATCGCCGATGAATAGACCACTCGATTGTAGTTCGATAGCCAGTGTAGATATGTTTCCGTTTTCAAGGGCTTCCTGAAGTGTCGAAGCACCTCCACCTCCACCCCTATATTTTTGTACGTTACGACCAGTGTCACAACCAGGCATTCTTACAAATACGTATTATTAAAATTTAGATGTTTATGAAACAGGTTCCTTTTTTGAAACCAGATTCTGTTTCTTTTGGTAATCCCGATTGGGGTATATTAAATCCACCCTGCCTATAGACTTTGAGACGCTTATTATACATGGCATGACATATCGACCATTGGTCGAATATATCGTAAATGTGTGGATTATTCTTCTTACCGTACGTCTCACGCATTATTCTTCCTATAGATTGTACGATATCAGATTTTGGTGTCGCTAGAATAACGGTATCGAGTGATGGTATATCGAGTCCTTCATGCGCTTGACTAAACGTTGCGAATATGATTCGTTTTTTACTCGATTCTGCTAAATCGACCTCTTTCATACCACCCATGTAAAGCCCGGACGTTTTCTTAAAACTTTGGTGTAGAACTTCACAGTGATGACGACGATCACTTAATACGAGAACTTGGCGTGTCGTTTTCAAAATATCCTTTATAATTTTTGCGATAACAATGTTCCTTTCTCTATCTTCCGTAAGTTCGGTGATCATGGTCGCGAGTGAAAGTTTTCCGAAACGTGTACACGGAGGCGGGTCTCTAAATCGTTGACACGAATACTGAATCGGGAAAACCTCGACTTGTTCTTGATTTTCACGTTCTACACTAAAAAATGTCGGACCCATAAACCAGTGTAAAACCTTTGTAAGACCGTCTTTACGAGTCGGTGTTGCCGATAACCCGAAAATATGTTTTGGACACATTTTAAAAAGTGATTGTGAAAAGACTTTGGCACATATATGGTGCGCTTCGTCTACAATAACTGTACCTATACTATCAAAATCACTAAACGAATATTCTTTGAGTGATAAAGATTGGAGCATTGCAATGACAAAATCACACTCCGTCTCTTTCTTATTCTGTTGAACTATACCTATAGATGCACCCGGACAAAATTGTTGGATACGCTCTTTCCATTGGTTCGCTAAAAATTCTTTATGAACAATGATCATGGTTCTGTACCCTAATTTACACGCTATGGCCAAGGATACCGTCGTTTTCCCAAAGCCACAAGGAAGCGAAAGAACACCATGCCCGGCTTTAATTGCAGCAGACATGGCATCATTTTGATGGGTTTCATCACGTAGTTTTCCATTAAACTTTGTTGTTATTTTAATTGGCACGGGACGACGATCTTCTTTAGGCGGTCCGAACTTTTCTTCCCCGTAAAACCGAGGAACACATAGACCTAATTTTGCTTTTCTGAATACTTTAAAGGGAGGCGGAGGAAATCCAAACTCTGTGTTCACTACCGCGCGAACTGTGAGTTCCTTTTTAATTTCCTGTGTCTCTCCTGTAATATATCCCGAACGTGTAAGACTCATTTGCTAATATTAGTTTTTAAACTTTATGTACTTCAATATCCACGAATACCCGCTATGTTCGTGTGCATTCCAAACACCATTAAACTGTATTTCAGTAAGAACGGAATCACCTCTTTTTAACGATTGAACTGGGGTATCACCGTCGACGTTACACATAACGCGACGGTACCTAAACGGAACCTTAACTTTTAAAACATTACCGTCGAGTGGATCATCGAGTTTATCCGGAAATAAAACACTACCAGTTCTGTGTTGGTGTAATTCCCTGATATATTGACTAACTTTTTCTGGTAAACGGATTCTTAAGTATTTCTTATCGTTATAGTCGTACATTGGTTCATAGACGATTGCTTGAACAGGAAGTGTCATTTTGTCTTTTTATATATTAATGTAAGAATCAAAACTATAAGTATGAATAATAACAGATCGGTTACTAGAAGTGTCTTTAAAGGTCGTTTCGTGTTAAAATTTTCGTTACAAAATTGCCTTCCTACTTCTATAGCTGCTTCTATACTTGAATAAGGTGTTTTTCTCTCAGACATCATACCACATAAAGCAACTTTAGAACACTTTCCGTAAAATGGAACTTGTCCGTATAAACTTAAAACACCCGACGATTGATCAGATACCCATTTTCCATTTTCCCAGTTACACCCCCACCCTATTCTAATATCTAATGGTTTAGGAACGTTAAGTTGTTCAAAAACTTTTGTTTTTAATGTATCTGGATCGGTGGTTAAAATTTCTTCGGTAAGATCGCATATAACACACGATACAGTTTTACGGTCGGAAAGAACGACGGGTTGTATTTTAAACTCGGTTTCCATCGCGTATTCGAGATCAGTTTTTGGTAAATATATTTCCTCTTCGTAATCAAAAAGTATATTGATACATCCGTAAGTACTTGGACCTATTTTTTTCTGTATATCTTCTCCCCAGTTATTTTTAACAAGATTTATTGCTTTACCATTGTCTATAGCCATTATTAACATACCATCATTTATACGACTACCATCTTCGAAAATACCAACGTATTCATCTTTACCATATTCTACATTTATAAGTTCTGCGTTAAACTTGAATATGGCACCTTTTTTAACGAGTTCCTTTTTCATTTTATCGGACATTATTTTACCCGAAACTCTTTGTGTGTATTGTTTAGATAATCCAACATGATCGAAACTTTTCACAAACTCATACGCCGACATTATGTCCCATGTTACACCATCCATTATGAGTGTTAACGTGCTAATAGCACTTTTACCAGTTTCTGAAAGTTCCCCGATTGCATCTTTCAACGTTATACTTTTGTATTTGTTTTGATTCGATAAAACTCTAACTGCGAGTGAAGATAATGCCACGTAATCTTTTGGGTTTAAGTATTTCAAAATTGTCGTGTAAACACGAGAATCAACTGGCTCAAACATTTCGTTCCACGATATACCCATTTGATTAAATAAATCGTTTGTATTTCTGTAAGCGTTACCAAAAACTATTCTGTGTGCATGAATATCTCTTTTATTTCCTTCAGGTTCCCACCATGACCCCCCTGCGTTTTTTTTACGATCGTATATAATAACTTCGTGTTCTTTTGTTTTCAAAAGTTCCCATGCGATTGACATACCCGTTGGGCCTGAACCAACTATATGAATTCTCATTTATATTACACTAGAGAATTATTATGTAATATAATATAAGATGGCGTTATGCGCGTTAAATATTAATCCTAAATTAAGTTTACCATCAAGACATAAGTCAAAGACATGGAAATTTGCAGGTGAATTTTTGATACGTAGACAGTTTCAAAAAGATCAAAAAGAATTAGGATCATGGACACGTGATCAACTAATTGAACTTGGTCCTACTTTCATAAAACTTGGTCAAATAGCATCATCACGCGTTGATTTGTACCCTTTAGAGTTTACACAAGAATTGGAATCTTTACAGGATAATGTACCTCCTATTGATCAAGATACAATTATAAACATGATCGAAACCCATGTAAATTCAGGTACATTTTCATATTTTGACCATGAACCGTTTAAATCGGCGAGTATAGGACAAGTTCACAAAGCTACTTTACAAACGGGTAAAACTGTAGTTGTTAAACTTAGACGTCCTAATATATACGAAACTATGAAAAGTGATACGGATAATATTAAAGATATAGTTAAATTTCTCGAGAAAATAGGTATAGATACAGGTACAAACACAGGTTATGTTCTCGATGAATCTATAGAATATTTATTAGCCGAAACTGATTACGAACAGGAAACTATGAATGCAAAAAAATTCAGAAAATCTTTAAATAAAGTGGATTGGATTAAAATACCTAAAGTACACGACGATCTGTGTACGTCGGATATGATTGTTATGGAATTTATAGATTCTGAAAAACTTAACGATATATCTGACCCTAAAGTCAATAGGAAAAAGGTGTGCGAAGCTCTTATAAACTCATACGTTATTCAAACTATGGATAAAGGTTTTTTCCACGCCGATCCACATCCAGGTAATTTAGGCTTTACAAACGATGGAAAACTCGTTTTTTATGATTTCGGATTGGTTATATATATTTCGGATGAAATGCGTGAAGGTTTTAACGAGTTGTTTATACATATAATAAATAGGGATACGAAAGGTATTGTTGACGTGCTTATCCGTTTAGAGGTAATTTTACCAACAACATCCGATACGAGTGATATAGAACTCTTTTTCAAAACGACACTCAATTATCTCGAAACACTCGATGGTAAAAATCTTAAGGATGAGATATTACAAGATGACAATCTCTTAAAATTAGCACAAGATAAACCCTTTATCATACCGACGGCTTTTGTATACCTCGCGAAAACCTTTTCGACTATTGAAGGTACGTGTGTAAAACTTGACCCTAACTTTACGTATATAGAGTATCTCGAACCTATAATTAGAGATCAGGTTTCTGATGCTATAGACATAGGCAACATATTTTCAACCGCAACAGAAATGCCTAACCGAGTAAAGAATATAAGTACGGCTCTTCTGGGAATGGAAAAATCACGCGCGTCTATGAAAAGATCTATGGAAAAAACGCGAAAAGAAATGAGGTACGTACAATACAGTGTTTTATTAGCTGTATTTGCAGGTAACTTGCTGGAAAATTATAAAGAACTTTCTGCATTTTTAACCTTGATAAGTCTTGATTTAGCAGTTAGGGCTTTTCGTAAAAATCGATAGCGGTCGTTTCCGAAGAAGGTGTTTTTTGTGGCTTATTACCATTGAAAAATTCCTTATGTTTTTCAAATAAACTTTTTGTTTTTTCGACTTCATCTTTAGCGATATCTTTTAACTTTTCCTTAATGGAATCAACTTCACCGTCTCTTTGTTTACGAACTTTTTTACCAAATTTCCTAAACTTTTTCTGTGTGGAAGCAAATGTAGTGGTTACTGTGGAAAGTGTAAACATTATTATTTATTATTACTTAACATTTTTATTTTTTCTTGGATTAGTATAAGTATGTTAACGGATAGTGATATTCGTAAAAAAATTACACAGGTACGTAAAAACCATGGTCAAATATACGCACCTCTTAAATATTTCAGGGGACTTTCTTCCCTGAAAGAAGTTGAAACGCGGTACAAAAAAATGTTAAAAAAGGATTACAGACCATTTAAAACCGATAAAAAGGTTGAAACGAGAACGTCGAGTTATACATCAAAGTTCCGTAAAAGGTACCCGGGTGTAACGAAACTGAAAGATATATCCAAAGTGACGGGTATACCGTTAAAAACTCTAAAAACCGTGTACGATCGTGGGTTAGCCGCATGGCGAACGGGACACCGACCAGGTGCGAGTCCACAAGCATGGGCGTATGCGCGCGTACACAGTTTTGTTGTTAAGGGGAAGACGTATTATACATCCGATAAGAATTTACGTTAAACAAGTTCCTTAACTAAATCGTCTATACTCTTATAGTACCGTTTAAGGTCTTTCATGAACCGTTTATTCTTTTCGAGATCTTCGTCGACCTTCCTATTCTTATACACGTACGCTAAATTCGATTTCGAGTACCTCGTCCGTTTTTGGTTTTCGTTAGGTTT
>Ga0209406_1002537_pt1 | contig 12132 bp, 12 predicted proteins | sample COGITO_mtgs_1204_FD_184808 | JGI IMG/M metagenome (GOLD analysis project Ga0209406, IMG submission 184808) | Pelagic marine microbial communities from North Sea - COGITO_mtgs_120426 (SPAdes) (version 2) | ecosystem: Environmental > Aquatic > Marine > Epipelagic ...
ACAACAGGGTCTTCAACAGCAGGACATGGTCCTAAATTATCACCATGCGCTTGATGTGCTGGCCATGCAGATAGCGGTATCTCAATTTGCTGTGGATTATCCGTATTCCCTGGAGGGAAGTGACAAATCGTAATCTTCTCTACAATAACAGGGTCTTCAACAACAGGACATGGTCCTAAATTATCACCATGCGCTTGATGTGCTGGCCATGCAGATAACGGTATCTCAATTTGCTGTGGGTTATCCGTGTTTCCTGGAGGGAAGTGACAAATCGTAATCTTCTCTACAATAACAGGGTCTTCAACAACAGGACATGGTCCTAAATTATCACCATGCGCTTGATGAGCTGGCCATGCAGATAACGGTATCTCAATTTGCTGTGGGTTATCCGTGTTTCCCGGAGGAAAGTGACAAATCGTAATCTTTTCTACGATAACAGGGTCTTCAACAACAGGACATGGTCCTAAATTATCACCATGCGCTTGATGTGCTGGCCATGCAGATAACGGTATCTCAATTTGCTGTGGGTTATCCGTATTCCCTGGAGGGAAGTGACAAATCGTAATCTTTTCTACAATAACAGGATCAACTGATACAGTATTTCGCACAATTGTCACTGCTTTGGATGTTGGTCCACAATCATTCTGAGCTAACAAGCGAAGAGTATTAGTTCCAACTATAAGATTAACGTCTGCCTTAAACAGCTTACTTGTTGCATTGTATGTTCCAGCAGCTACTAATGAATTGTTCACATAAAATTTCAATTGACTTCTATTAGAAATATTCTCCAGCTTGGCTGAAAATTGAACGGTTGTATTCTGCGTCGGACTAACATTTGGTGTTAAAATTGAAATGACTGGGTTTTTACATGGAGAATATTCAATTGTGATTGTCGACGAAGCAGTTCCACATTCGTTACTTGCAAATGTTTCAAAGGTATTTGTCCCAGCAACCAAATTTATATTCGCTTGAAATAAATGTGTGTTGACATTAAATGCAAACGGTTGATTCATTCCATTGAGTCTGAAACTTATATTATTGCTGCTATTTACTTCAGTAATTGTTGCCGTGAAAACAAACTGTTGCTTATCAACAATTTGAGATCCGCTTCTATTGCTAATGCTAATAAAAGGGTCTATGCAATTTTTATACTCAACCGAAAGATCATTTTCGACTATCCCGCATTCGTTTTGCGCAATAATTTTCAGCAAATTTGTTCCGTTCTTCAATTGAACATTACTAGAAAATGCTCCTGTGAGTTGGTTAATGTTAAAATTGGAACTCTCAACACCATTGACAAAAAACTGCACAGTAGTAAGGTTTGTAATATTTGCGGTGACGCTAATGTTCATTTGGTCCACTGTCATTCCGCTCGATTGCGGAGAAGTCATCACAATTTTTGGCGCAATACAATCAACATAGTTGATCTGAATGATTTTATCATTTGACCCACATCCATTGCCTGCTTTTATTGAAATAATATTGTCGCCTGGCTTTAGGGTTATTGTACTTTCAAATTGTTCATTGTTTCTGTTAAATAAAAAGCTCGTTGAAACATTTCCGTTAACAGTATAAACAATGTTTTGTCTACCTGCTAATTCAGTGATTAATGCTTTAATTTTATATTGAGGACTATAAACCGTGGTGTTTTCTGCCGTTGGACGGGTCATTTTAATTGTCGGCTCATCACAGTCGTTGGCCGTTTCTAGTACTGAATTATTTCCTGGGTCGGTAGATGGAGTGTTCGAGCTTTCTCCAAATTTATCCTGTTTTCTAAAGTTGAATTTTAGGAACGCACTTGTATAATGGTAAATATCATTGTTAATGCTCCCCCATTTTGGAGTGGCGTCTATATATCCATCAAACAAATCTTTCATTGCGAAAGTTGTTTTATGTTCAAGACCAATTGCAAATCTAGGGCCCACTTGGTAGGAAAGTCCAAAGCCAAGACTCGGCATAAAATCAATATTATAACGGCCCTCTTCAGAACCATCTAAGACGAGATCATAAACGCCATCAGAAAGGTCTTTCCAGTCAGGTTTAGTAATTCCATCAGGAGAATAATCATAAACATAATCATCAAAAAATAAAGTATCTTCAAAAAACAAATCCCCTTTTGTTTTATTCCACACAAGATTTAGTCCTCCAAAAATATAAGGGTCCCAACCTGTTCTTTCTCTTAAAACATTTAGATGCAATACCAATTCAAGTCCAAGTTCATGTACTTGTGTTTCGAAATTATTAATTGTGTATCCAAGCGTGTCGTATATGTTAACCACATTGCCTGAGGGTTCAGTTGAGTTATAGTTGTTTAGTGACGTAGTATCATAATCTTGACCCCTCCAAAAACCGCCTAAATACCTAGCCCTAAGATCAAAACTAAAGACTTTGCCATAATTATAATTGAACGCACGCCCGAAAGTAAATCCCGCGCCTATACTCGTTTTGTTTTTTACATCTGTCGTATTCCATGTTGCGCCAGCATTTAATCCTAAAAACCATTTAGAGTCTTTGTCATAATCTAACTTCTGAGAAAACAGTGAGTTTGTCATTAACAAGAAAAATCCGATTGTAACTATTTTTTTCATAAATCCTTATATTAATCTGTTCAATTGCTAATGGTCTATTTTTGTGCCAAAAAATCAATTTTTATTGCTTTTACAAATGTATTCCGATTTTTATTAGACCAAAATTATCTTAAATTTGTTTGATAAGCCAATAATTACTGAGGTTTTTGAATTTTATGCGATGTACTGTTATTTTTTTGTTAACGTTATTTGTTGTCACTAAAAGTGTTCAATCGCAGCAACTGTATAATAATTGTTCAAATGCATTTGAACTTTGCCCAGCGGTAACTAATACAGTAGATAATTTATCTTCTAACGTAACATTTTGTCCTGGCTGTGAAGATGATTTCAACTTTTGCTTCTCCCCGGACAATACAATTTGGTTTACGTTTACAACAAATACAACTGGAGGCGATGTTCAGATTGATTTCTCAAATATTGTTTTTCAAAATAATGCTGGTCAAGACAATGAGCTTCAGGCCACGATAATCGAATCACTTGTTCCATGTAATGCTGCAGGATATACGCAAATCGGTAATTGTATTTCTGCTACCTCTAGTAATTTTTCTCTTATTGGGCTTGGGTTGTTACCCTCAACTGTTTATTATGTTGTTTTAGATGGCGATAACAATGGTGCGGGCATTACATCTGCTGCTGAATTCACCCTCGATCTTTTAGCATACGGGCCAGGTATAGATCGCCCTGTTCCAGCTATAACATTAGACCCGGTTGTTACTTCAATCTGCATAAATGATGTCGTTACATTTAATGCACATCTTTTGGATTGCCCTTCGAACAGTAATTTTTCATGGTATATTAATGATACACTAATCGCAGTAACAACAGATTCATTATTCTCTTCGTCCATTCTAACAGGCGGTGATGTCTTAAAAGTAGAAACGACCTGTTACACCAGTTGTATTGATGTAGTTTCGGTTAATACAGGGCCTTTTTCTGCGTATTCATTTCTCATAGATGCTGGGCCAGACATTGTTACTGCTCCAAATGTTTCGACGACAATTAGTGGCTTTACGAGTGCTCCCGATTATAGCTGGTCTCCAGGTTTTCTCTTTAGTGACCCCAATAATCTAAACTCTATTGTAAGTACAAATGAGTCTGTCACTCTAACATTAACCGCAACTGAAAATGGTTGTACTCAATCAGATGACATGACCTTGACGGTTCACTCAGCTCTTGATTTACCCAACACATTTTCTCCTAATGGAGATGGTATTAATGAAGTTTGGATTATTGAAGGAATAGCGCTCTTTCCTGAAAACACGATTAGCATATACACCCGTTGGGGACAAGAAGTTTTTCGAACAAGTAGTTACTCTCTAAAGAAAGCATGGGATGGAACCTTTAAATCAAGGAAAGCTGCTGAAGGCGTTTATTTCTATATTCTTGATTTAAAAGATGGGGTAACTCCAATAATAAAAGGAACAATAACATTGATACGATGAAAGCTGTACTTTTATTAACCTTTCTTAGCCTTACATTGATTGCTTCCAGTCAGCAAATACCTCAGTACTCGCAATGGTATATGAATCAATTTGAAGGGAATCCAGCACATGCAGGGATAAAACGTTGTGTTGATGCACACGTTCTTTTTAGAAATCAATGGACTGGATTTGAAGGAGCTCCCAAAAGTGGTTTTTTAACAATGAGTATCCCTTTATACACTCAACGGAAAAAGTACATGGCTGCTCGTCATGGCACAGGGTTTAAGTTTGAACGAGATCAAATAGGTCAATTCAGTGTCTCACGTTTAAATATTGCCTACGCTGCACATTTCAATTTCTCTGAGCACAGAAGGCTTTCTTTGGGAATCTATGGTGGCGTTGTTCAAATGGGTTTTAATCCAACAACAATTCATTCTTCAGAGCCAGATCCTGCAGTATACAATGAAGCGGCCTTAGTTGCTCCTGATGCCTCTTTTGGAGCATGGTTTAATGATGAAAATTATTTTATTGGTTTCACTGCACAAAATTTAATTCCATTAAATTGGGAGGGTCTTGGTTTAGATACTAAGACACGTCCTCATTTCTCTTTGACTGCAGGGTATCGACTAAGCTGGACGGAAAAAATGTCGTTAATTCCGGCATTAAAAGTGAGGGTTCCTAGCCGTGGTAAAGTTTCTACTGACTTAAACCTTCATTGGGATTACGATAATAAAATTGGATTAGGTGTTGGCTATAGAAACACTGATGCTGTATTATTTTTTGTTTCGATAAAAATTGCTAGTCAATTTGCGCTTGTTTATTCTTTTGATTATACACTTTCTGACATTCAAAAAGGTGCTAAAAACACACATGAAATTTCTTTGCGCTTTTCCACATGTAAGATTAAAAAATCATCGACATCGAGTTGTCCATTGTTCTAAAAACCTTAAAATCACGTTTCTCAACGCTTGATTGTGTAAAAAAATCTTTGATGGGCTAATTTCGAGGCGCGCTTCTGTTCATCTTTGTTTAAAATCAAGAATTATGAAGTTTTTAGGCGGATTATTTATTCTCTCTCTTTTATTTGTATCGTGCGTTCCCGTTAAGAAGTATGAAGAATTAGTTGAGAAAGAAAAACAATGTAGTGAAGAGCTCGCGAAATATAAAACCGACGCCTTAAATTTTGAAGCAGACGCAACAGATTTACGCTCTAAACATGCGCTATTGACGAAACAGGTGACTCAATTAAAAACTGATACAACCGAGCTTGGCGGAAATTACAGAACACTCCTCGCTAAATATGATAAGCTGGCGAAGATTAATGAAGCGCTTGAAACGAACTATGGTAAGCTCCGATTGACGGGGGCCGAAGAATCTGCCTCGTTGCATGCTGATTTGACAGCAAAACAGCTTGAATTGCAAAGAAAAGAAGATAAATTGTTAACGTTGGAGAAAGAATTGATCGAAAAACAAGCCTTGTTGTCAGAACGTGAACAACGTGTCAATGAATTAGAAAAAATCATCCGAGATCAAGACGCTGCTGCACAAAGATTAAAAGAAAAAGTATCTAATGCACTGAAAGGGTTTATTAACAAAGGCCTTAAAGTGGAAGAGCGCAACGGAAAAATTTATGTCAGTTTGGAAGCAAAACTATTGTTCCAATCTGGAAGTACATCCGTAGAAAACGAAGGCAAAACTGCTTTAATTGACTTAGCGCGAGTGCTTGAATCAGAAACGGAATTGGAAATCATCGTGGAAGGACATACCGATACGGATAAAATGGCGGGGACAAAACATCCTAAAAACAACTGGGAATTGTCAGTTTTACGATCAACTGCTGTGATTGAAATAATGCTGGGTAATTCAAATTTAAAACCATCACAAGTTATGGCTGCAGGTCGTTCAGAATTTCTTCCTGTTGATATAAATGACAAAGCAAAGAATAGACGAATCGAAATTATTATTTCTCCAAACTTGAATGAGCTTTACGAGCTGATTAATAATTAGGGAGCGAAAAGGTCATCAATTATACTTATTTTTGATTGATGGCTGCGAAAAGTGAAGAAATTCGGTTAAAACTAAAAGTGTTGCCTGATAAGCCAGGCGTCTATCAGTTCTTTGATGCAAGCGATAAAATTCTCTACGTTGGTAAAGCCAAAAATTTAAAGAAACGAGTTACATCTTATTTTAATAAAACACTAGATTCTGGAAAGACGCGTGTTCTCGTTCGCCAAATCGTTGATATAAAATATATTGTTGTCGATACAGAGCTGGATGCTTTATTGCTTGAGAATAACCTCATCAAAAAATACCAGCCTAAATACAATATTCAGCTCAAGGACGACAAAACTTATCCTTGGATTTGTATAAAAAAAGAGCCCTTTCCTCGAGTTTTTACAACACGAAGAATAATTAAAGATGGCTCAAAATATTTTGGCCCATACCCAAGCGTGAAGGTTGTAAATACGCTTTTAGCATTTATTCGAGAGTTGTATCCGTTACGATCATGTTCGCTTGATTTATCTCCAAAAAAAATAGCAGAAGGAAAACACAAGGTTTGTTTGGAATATCATCTTGGGAATTGCTTAGGACCATGCGAAGGATTTGAAGCACAAGATAATTACGACCATTACATTGATGAAATCGAACACATCGTAAAAGGACATATTGGTGATGTAATCAAGTCACTAAAAAACAAAATGAATGAATATTCTGCTTCAATGAGCTTCGAACAAGCGCAACAAGTGAAGCTGAAAATCGATACTATCAATCGATACAAAGCTAAATCAACAGTCGTTTCACCATCTATACATCAAGTTGAAGTTATCACCGTATTGCAAGATCCAAAGACAGCATTTGTTAATTACTTGGCAATAAATAGCGGCGCAATAATTCATGGTTTTACAGTTGAAGTGAAGAAAAAATTAGAAGAAACGGATGCCGAAATTATCAGTTACGTTCTTCCCGAAATGAGAAGCCGTTTTAACAGTATTACGACTGAGGTTCTTCTGGCAGAAGACATTGATATTGAATTGGAAGGAACGAAATTCTTCGTGCCACAGCGTGGGGATAAAAAAGCATTAATTGAACTGTCTCAGCGCAATACTAAATTCTACCGTTTAGAAAAGAGAAAGCAAGAACAGATTAAAAACCCTGAGCGACATACCGAAAGAATTCTTGAACAAATCAGAGTCGATTTTCGTTTAAAAGACAGCCCTGTTCATATTGAATGTTTTGACAATTCTAATCTTCAGGGAACAAATGCTGTTTCTGCCTGTGTTGTGTTTAAAAATGCCAAGCCAAGTAAAAAAGATTACCGCCATTTCAACATTAAAACAGTTGAAGGACCGGATGATTTTGCTTCAATGGAAGAAGCTGTATACCGCAGATATAAAAGATTGCTGGAAGAAAAACAATCTTTGCCTCAGCTTATAGTCATTGATGGAGGAAAGGGCCAATTGAGCGCGTCACTGACCGCACTTGAACGTCTTGATTTGCGGGGTAAAATCGCAATCGTTGGAATAGCAAAACGATTGGAAGAAATATTCTTTCCCGGTGATAGCTACCCAATTTATATTGACAAAAAATCTGAAAGTCTACGTGTTATTCAATACTTAAGAAATGAAGCACATCGTTTTGGTATAACGCACCATAGAAATAAACGAAGCAAGGCGTCTTTGACTTCGGAGCTGACACAAATTAAGGGGATAGGACCAGGTGCACATGAAGATTTAATAAAGAACTTGAAATCTATTCAAAAAATAAAAACCAGTTCTTTAGAAGAGCTAAGCTCAATAATTGGGAAATCAAAAGCTAAGCTCGTTTTCAACTACTTCCATTAGAAGCGTTATTAAGAAGTTCAGACACAAAGATGCTTTTGTAACGAAACCTTAAGTACCCGAAGAAAAAACCTGCTTTTTTTTCTTAATTCAGTTTGTAGAATAATTAGTTTGTCTATATTTGCATTCGCTTTTAGATAAAAAGCTGTTAACTTCTCCCTTAGCTCAGTTGGTTAGAGCATCTGACTGTTAATCAGAGGGTCCTAGGTTCGAGTCCTAGAGGGAGAGCAACAAAGCAATGAAAACCCTTAACTATCAACTAGTTAAGGGTTTTTTGTTTTTCGAGTGTACGTTAAAGTGTACGATTTACTTGTTTTACTCTCGTCTTTAAAAGCTCTTATTTTCTAGGTAGACAGGATAAAAAGTGTAAAATTACTCTCCAAATTCAAACTTCATTCCATCTAAGGATATTACCTGAACTTCTTCATATCGTTTTGAGAATGCTTGAAGTATTCGAATCTTGTCTGACGTTCTCAGCTTGTCATAGTTAACTGTTAAATCTTCAGTAATCATATTAAGAAGCTTGTTTAGTTCCTTAATGTTCGGCGCTTTGTTAGACGTTCCTTTTTTTCGTCCAGGATTTCCCATTTTGAATCTCCCACTGCTTGAGTTGTATAGTCCATTGCTCATAATATTCTAATTTAAGTTTTGGCTTAGCTTCTTTGTCTAAGTTCCATTTGTCAATCTGTTGTAATAGGTGTTGAATAGGTACACCCGTTTCGATTGCTTGTTTGATGAATAGTTGTGTTGTTGTCATTTCCGTTTATTTAGCGTTGATTACGGTTGTTTTGATAGTATTCGAGTTAACTCATCTAACTTTAATAATATGCTTTCACGTTGCGCCATTGGAAGGTTTACGAGTTCTTTAAGGATATTAGCATTGATGAAATTCAACTTGTCTTCGATGGTCTTCTTGTCCTTATCGATTTCGTCCTGAGTATAGTCGGGTTCGTCCTTTAGTATTGGATCAATCATGAACCTTCTAAATAAACTCGATTTCGATAGTTTCTCTTTCCTCGCTATCTGATTCAATAAGAACTGCTCCCGTTTCGATAGTCTGATGTTCAGTACTTCGGTTCTTTTTTCTCTTCTCATTTTGTTGTGTTATTTGTAATTGTTCCTGGTCTATATCTATAAATAGAACCGTTGGAATGTTTTGTTTCTTCTGTTTTTCCTTTTGCAGTTGTCGATAGAATCGTCTTGAATTGACGTTCATTTGTTGGTACTTCTTTCTGCTCCAATCCATATGGAACTGATGTTTATATAACTTCCTTGACATCGTTACAAGGCTTTAATTCGAGCAACATTAACAGAACGTTTGGAAGTATGTTTATCGATCGTTACAATTCCTCTAAAGTTCACAGACAGTTCATTGAATAGTTTGTTGTTAATCGGCGTGTATATTTCGCCTAGTTCGTTTATAATGTCTAGTGTTTTTAATGCTAAATTGTAAGCATCAATTTGACGTTGATTCGATGTATAGATATTATAATCGATATCTTCAGGAACGAATGGAGTTTGTCTGTAATGGTGTTCAAGCGCATCGAGAACCTCAAAGTTTACTTCAGCCAACTCGAGCATTTTAATTACACTTACAAAGTTTGGGAAGTTGTCCGAATGAGTATTCTCGAATTGCACCTGGAAACATTTCTTATAATTATCTGATTCTTCTTTGAAGGTCAGCTGATATTCATTAAAAAATTCTTGGAGTTCTAATAAATAACTTGCCTTCTTTCTACGATTAATGTCGCCTAGTCTTTTTGCTTCGTGGTCGTAACCAATTTTAATTTGTTTCATTTTATTGATTTATGTTCAGGTACTGTGTATGTGTGTATACCTCAATGTATATGCGGAATTAAAAATTTTGACTACTTTAGATTATGTATGAAAATGATTCGGTCTATGACAGAAGATGAAAAAGAAGAGTGGGTAATATGGTTTAAGGTTATAAAGCTTTTTATTGGAATAGTGATTTTTCTTTATTGGCTTGATGGAGGTTTTGATTAATCTTGAATAGGAGGTTTTAAGCATAAAAAAACCCTCGATTAAGAGAGTTTTATTACTTTAGAGGAAAACTCAACTATTATGAAAAAAACAAGAACATTTATGACGGTGCTTTTATCGTCTTTATTATTAGGGAGTTGTGGTGGCGCGAGCTACACAGCTTGCGACTGTGCTAATATTTACAAATCCGAGAACAACCCAGCAAACATTGAGTATACAGCTGCAGAACTCAATTCTGGAAGTAAAATGACAGATGACGTGGACACATGGGTTGAAATGGCAAGATTTTGTACGTTAGAATATGGTGAATTAGATGATATGGATAAGGAGCTTACTAACTCAGCGCGCTCTATCGCTCAAATGTCAGAGTTTACCACAGCACAGATGAATGCAATTGCTAAATGTAAAGAATAGTATTAGTATTATACATCTTATTAAGAGGGGCAACATCCCCTCTTTTTTTTACCAAAATTTTAATCTAATCACCCTCTAACCTCTCATTTATCAGAACGATCCAATCTTGTTCTGTTCCCTTTCAAGTGGGTGTAAAAAAGGCTTAAATCCGACACTACTTTAGATTGATTCTATTGTTGACAATCTATCTAAAAGGTAGCTTTCGATATCCTCTTCATCATATCTAACAATAATTAAATTTATTCCGTTCTCCTTTAAATAACTATATTTTACCTGGTCTCTTTTTTGAGTGTTAGCCAAACCTTGCGCTCCTCCAAAATGCTCAATCAACATATAGTGTTGTCGCCCATTATATTCAATCACGGCATTATATTTAGGCAGATAAAAATCACACCTCAGTTTTTGTTTGTGTATTAAGTCAGAGAATGTTTTTTGTTCAGAAAACTCTATGCTTTGATTGGTAAGAATCAATCTTACTTTTGTTTCACCTCTACTGCTGTTGCATGTTTGACATCCAGCACCTCTAAAATGGTGTCGTGCTACTTGGTAAAATGAGCCATGCTTTGGGCAAATTATTTCAACCTCCTCATTTACATCGTCAAACTGACAATTTGAATAATCGTATTTATTCCCATGCATTTGCTCTGACCTATACTCGAAGTCTTCAAGCGTTACTCTTATTGCAAGACCCGATTCAATACGACCACATTTTTGACAACCATAGCCTTGACAATGTCCTATTGGCGGTTGCAAAAAGAAACCGTGCGTAGGACATTTTATTTTCATTTTTGTTGATACATCTACATATGATGATTCGTCATAATCGTACCTATTTCCATGTATTTCTCTGAAACTGTCGAGTACACTCTCCCATGATTTTTTATTTGATTCTGCTCGATTAATAGAACCACATTTTGAACAACCTGCTTTCATTGATATATGAGAGTGTGGTGTTTGTTCGAACCAACCATGCTTTGAACACAATATGTTCATTTTTACACTATACTTCTTGTAGCTTGACTCGTCATACATATAAATAGAACCGTGTATTTTACTGGCTCTTTCAAGGAAAATTGAGTAATCAAGTGTGCCACTTTTATTGGCTTTGATTCTTCCACATTTTGGGCATCCACTCCCTCGTGTGTGGTGATTCGGCGTCATTCTGAATGAACCATGAATAGGGCAAATAATTTCTACTTTTATCTTACTATTTGAATATTTTACTTTTGAATAATCATACTTGTCAGCATGTGCTTTTTTAGATAAGTGTATGAAACCTTCTAATGAATGTGTTTTTGAATTCCCTGATGAAATAGAGCCACAATCAGGGCATCCTTGACCCTTTATGTGTGCCGGAGGAGTTTGTTCAAATTCACCATGTTCTTTGCAGATAATAATTACTTTGTCTGTTTTCTTTTTGACAACACTTTTAGAGTAATCATATCTATCTCCATGTACCTTTATTGAGCGTTCTTCGAATGATTTTTGCGTAAGTTCTATATAGCCTTTACACACTCGGCAACCTTGTCCCATGAGGTGTTTGTCAGGTGCTTTATAAAAAGACCCATGCTCTTTACAAATAATTTCAACCTTGCTCCTATTGTTTTTATAAACTACTCGGGAGTAATCATATTTATCACCATGAACTAAGCGTGAGTCAGCAATAAACTCTTCGGGTGTTTTTTTTTTTGGCATTGAGTTAAAGATAATTATTTACAACAAAAACCCCTCATTTCTGAAGGGTTTCATTGATTCTAAATCGGATACTTAGCCGTCATTGATAATGTTGGTTTAGAAGAACTTTCTAACACTCCTAAACAACTCTTAAAGATTGTTGACCTTATGGGTAGAGAAACACCATACAAG
>Ga0209406_1002540_pt1 | contig 12121 bp, 10 predicted proteins | sample COGITO_mtgs_1204_FD_184808 | JGI IMG/M metagenome (GOLD analysis project Ga0209406, IMG submission 184808) | Pelagic marine microbial communities from North Sea - COGITO_mtgs_120426 (SPAdes) (version 2) | ecosystem: Environmental > Aquatic > Marine > Epipelagic ...
TACTGTCATTATTTTGCCCAACCAATGCTTTAATCGAACGACTACCCCAGCCGGAGAGACCTAAGTCGCCCCATGTGTTATAATTTAATTCTTCATTCGAGCCAAAAATGCCACCGAGGCTCGCCAGACTAATATCATTGATCGGATTACTTTGATTGACCGCAACCACAGCAACATCATAAGCGAAAGCGAAAACGCGAAACTCGTCACGCGGCACATCAATATCTTTGGGCACCGCGATAATCGCTAAATCGATTTCATCCGAGCGCAGCCGATCCAACCCTGGTAAACTACCAATGCTATCGACTTCGAATTCGATCGAATGCTCTTCTCCATAGGCTTGAAGCGGCTCAGTGATAAAGTCTGCCAAGAGGTCGGAAGCTGCAATACGGACTTGTCTAGCACTCGCGGATGACACCGTAACGGTAGCCAAAAGAAAAAGGAGGAGGCGTGAAAACATAAGTAGAGTGGACTTTTAAATGTATAAAGTTAGATCAATGGGGCATTGATATGTCAGCCATCACTGGCAGTAGAGTCAAACTCTAAGCTGACTGACAATTGGCCATCGATTGAATGAAAAGTGCGGGCAGATTTTTGTTAGCGAATCGGTCATCCACTACCTATTTCGCAACGTCCAACTCTGGCCACTGAATCAGCTTACGATGCAGGGTTCGGCGACTAATTCCCATTAACTCGGCTGCTCGGGTGCGATTGCCACTGGCCTTGATCAGCGCATTGCGTAGCAACCGCTTCTCATTCTGCTCCTTACTCAAGGTCGAACTAGACGCCACAGGCTCGTACAACTGTGAACCACCTGCCTCTACCTGATACTTGGGATCGAGATCATACTCCGTCACTTCGCTGCCACGCTTAAGCACGACGTTATTTTCACAAAAGTTACGCAGTTCACGAATATTTCCCGGCCAGCGATACGCGCGAAGCACTTTAAGTGCGTCGGCTGTAAAACGGACTGGTGCCACCGCATTCTCTTCGCTAAACTCCTTTATATAGTGATTGAGCAAGATAATCATATCTTCCTGCCGATGACGCAGCGCTGGCAAATAAATCGTCACGACATTGAGCCGATAAAGCAGATCTTCGCGAAACTCGCCGCTCTTCGACATCTCGGTTAAATTGCGATTAGTCGCGCAAACCAAGCGCACGTCGACCTTAACTGGCGTGGAACTGCCCAAGCGCTCAAAGCTGCGCGTCTCTAGGAAGCGCAATAATTTCACCTGCGTGGACGCATCGATCTCGCCGATTTCATCCAAAAACAAGGTGCCACCGTCTGCCGCTTCGAAGCGCCCAATACGCCGTTCGGTCGCGCCAGTAAACGCACCTTTCTCATGCCCAAATAGTTCGCTCTCTAGCAAATTCGCAGCCAAGGCCGCGCAATGTACTGGTACGAAGGGCATACGTGCCCGGGTGCTGTTCTGGTGAATTGCCTGCGCAATCAGCTCCTTGCCTGTGCCAGTCTCACCTTCGAGCAGAACAGTCGCCCTCGACGGTGCCACGAGTTTAACCTTATCCAACACATCGGTCAGCCCAGGCGAATTACCGACGATCCCCCCGAAACTGTATTTCTTATCTAAGCGCTCATGCAGCACCACATTCTCCGCCTCAATCGTGCGCGACTGCAGCGCTCGCTTAATAATAATCTCAAGCTTCTCTAAGGTCACCGGTTTAGTCAAAAAGTCAAAGGCCCCGCGACGCATCGCTTCGACTGCAGTTTCCACATTGCCATAAGCGGTCATCATGATGCAGATCGGCCGATTCGGCAGCTTGATGGCGCGATCGATCACTTTCAGCCCAGACTTCCCCGTCATCCGCAAATCGGTCAAGATCACATCAAAGGTCTCCGCTTCCATCAGATTAAACGCCTCCTCGGCGCCAGAAGCCGTATAAACTTCGTAGTCCTCCTCCAAAGCGAAGCTAAGACCTTCGCGGGTGTTTTTCTCGTCATCTACAATTAAGATCGTTGCCGGCATGTGAGACAATAAGGCACAACTTATATTAAAATGCAATTTCTCAATCTTTTTCTATGAAACCTCTTGCACGATAGTTTGTCATTGATCTCCTGCCGTAAGACGTTTTTTCCATTTTTTACAACTATGAGTACAGAACCCGCAACTACCACCCCCCCTTGTAACGAAGCCCTTGAAGCCGCGACTGCGTGGATCCCCACATTACGCCAAGAGATCGGCCGCATCATCGTCGGCCAGCGCTATTTAGTCGACCGTCTACTGGTTGGCTTGCTCGCCAACGGACACGTACTGCTCGAAGGCGTACCAGGGCTCGCGAAGACCTTGAGCATTCGTACCCTCGCCACGGCTACCGATGCCGACTTTAAGCGGATTCAATTCACCCCCGACCTATTGCCAGCCGACGTCATCGGCACGTTAATCTACAGCCCAAAGGATAGCACCTTCCATACGCGCAAGGGTCCCATCTTCGCCAATCTGGTGCTGGCCGACGAAATTAACCGTGCGCCTGCCAAGGTACAGAGTGCGCTGCTCGAAGCAATGCAGGAGCATCAAGTGACGATCGGCGACACCACATACCCGCTGCCGGAGCCATTCCTAGTGCTCGCCACCGAGAACCCGATCGACCAAGAAGGCACCTATCCATTGCCCGAAGCGCAGGTTGACCGCTTTATGCTTAAGCTCAAGATCGGCTATCCGAGCAAGGCCGAAGAGCGCGAAATCCTCGACCGCATGGCTTCGACCGACCCGAATCTAAGCGTCGATGCAGTCACCACGCTGGATGACATTCGTGAGGCGCGTAAGTACGTCAACGACGTGTTCGTCGACCCCAAGATCCGCGACTACATCGTCGATCTGATCCTCGCCACACGTAATCCAGAAGATTTTAACCTCAAGCTCGGTCAGTACATCCAGTTTGGAGCCAGCCCGCGTGCCACCATCAGCCTCACTCTCGCTGCGAAGGCATGGGCGCTGATGCAAGGACGCTCCTACGTGATCCCACAAGATATTAAGGAGATCGGCATGGATGTGCTGCGTCACCGCGTGATCCCCAGCTATGAGGCTGAAGCCGAAGAGATCAGCAGCGAAGATTTGGTCGCATCGATTTTCGACGCCGTACCAGTGCCTTAAAAAACAATTCGTTAGTTTCAATTAGGAATTAGCCATTTTCAGGCCTCAAGTCTCAGCCCTCAATAAATGACTCCGGCAGATATCATTAAAAAAGTTCGCCGCCTCGAGATACGGGCGCGTCACCTAGTGACGGATTCCGTGACCGGCGCTTACCACAGCTCGTTCAAGGGCCGTGGCATGGATTTTGAGGAGGTGCGTGAATATGAAATCGGCGACGACGTGCGCACGATTGACTGGAATGTTAGCGCCAAAATGGATCGGCCCTTTGTCAAAGTTTTCCGCGAAGAGCGCGAAATGACGCTGATGCTGGTAATTGATTTAAGCGCATCGGGCATCTTCGGCTCCGTCGAGCAAAGTAAGCGCGAACGCGCCGCAGAGATCGCCAGTGTACTGGCGTTTACCGCCACGCAAAACAACGACAAAGTCGGCGTGCTACTCTATACCGACAAGGTCGAGCATTACATCCCACCCAAGAAAGGACGCCGCCACATCCTGCGCTTGATCCGCGATATCTTATTCTTCGAGCCCAAAGGCCGCGGCACTTCGCACCAAGCCGCGCTCGATTATCTCAATCGTGTGCAACGCCGTAAGACCGTCGTATTCCTGATTTCCGACTTCCTCGACGAATCGCAAGCCACTGGCATCTTCGACACCCTCGCGCTCACCAATCAACGCCACGACTTGATCAGCATTGCGCTCAGCGACCCTCGCGAATGCCAGCTACCCCAAGTCGGCCTAATCACCCTCGAAGATGCCGAAACCGGCGAAATGGTCGAAGTCGATACGGGCAACAAACACACGCGTCAGCGCTACGCGAATCTTGCCGACGGCCGCCACAGTGATTTCCAAAGCCAGATGCGCAAAAAAGGACTCGACTGGATCCAAGCGCACACCGACCAGCCCTACTTACCCGCATTGCGTAATCTCTTTGCGCGCCGCGCCAGCCGCCACTAATGCCACTCTCCCTGTTTCAGTTTTCACTCGCAGCACTGCCCGCGCAGACACCAGGACTGCCAGACCTCCCGCCAGGCCCGTCGCTTGATCGTGTGCGCGGACCGATCGAAATCCCACCCTACGAGGCATGGCAAATCGGAGTGATCATTGCCCTCGCCATGCTAGCACTGGGCTTGCTCACCTGGGGCATCCTTCGCTTCATGCGGGCACGCAGTAACCGCACACAAGCAGAGCTGCCGCACCTCATTGCGCGCGCTGAGCTAAAGACTGCCGCCGAACTCACTCTAGAGGACGATGAACGCTTCGCCATACTCAGCTCGCTAGCCCTGCGCCGCTATTTCGAAACAGGCAAAGGCATCGCTGCACTCGGCCGCACCTCGCGCGAATTCTTACAAGGATTAGATGGGCATCCACAGATGAATTCGGAGGCTCGCAGCTCACTCACTGAATTCCTAGAGCACTGCGACCGCGTCAAATTCGCCCAAGCTTCACTCAGCGCAGCTGAACGGAGCGCACTCACCGATAGTGCCACGGCCCTCATCGCCCAATTTGAACAAGTCGTCGAAGCCACACCACCGGAGGTCCAGCCACGATGAGCTTCTTTCAATTTCAGCATCCAGAGTACTTCTTGCTACTACTGCTATTACCACTCATCGCCTGGTGGGCGGGGCGCATGGGCCCTGAAGCTGCGATGCGTTTTCCCAGCATTCAACTGGTTAAAGCACTTAGCCACTCACGCCGCAGTCGCCCAGGGCAATTTCTATTCGGCCTACGCATCCTCACACTCGCCGCATTAATCACCGCGCTTGCTCGACCACAAATGGGCAAGATGAACGACACCACCGATGCGGATGGTATCGATATCGTGGTGACACTCGACCTCTCAGGTTCGATGCGCGCCCTTGACCTTTCTACCCGTAAAAACGTCGTCACACGTCTGGATGCCGCAAAAAAAGTAGTTCGTGAATTTATCGATAAGCGCCCTTACGATCGTATTGCGCTGGTTGCCTTTGCAGCAGATGCCTATGTCGTCAGCCCGCTCACACTCAACCACGACTGGTTGAAAAAAAACCTAGACCGCCTTGAATTGGGCGAAATTGACGGTGGCGGCACCGCAATCGGTACTGCCCTCGGCGCTAGTGTTAATCGCCTGCGTGACCATGAAGCGCGCAGTCAGATCGTCATTCTATTGACTGATGGCGAAAACAACGCAGGCACTATCTCTCCGATTGGGGCAGCTGAAGCGGCCAAAAGTTACGACGTTAAAGTGTACACCATCGCCACCGGACAAACAGGCCGCGTGCCGATTCCCGAGATGACGCGCGACAACCGCGTGGTTCGCGACGAAGACGGCAAGCCGGTGTATCGCGGACGTAGCGAAAACTCGAACTTCAACGAAGCTGAACTACGCGAAATAGCGGAGATGACAGCTGGTCTCTTTTTCAATGCCACCGAAGACGGCGACCTCGAACGTATTTACGACGAAATCAGCGAACTCGAAACCACCACCATCGAGCTTCGCTCTTACGCCACCTTTACCGAATATTTTATTTGGCCAGCTGCCCTCGGCCTCGCCTTGCTTGCTTTAGAACAACTCTTACGCAATACGCGTTACCGTCGCCTGCCATGACTTTTGAAAATCAGATCTGGCTTATCCTCACGCCACTAATCGTACTACTTTTTGCGGCACTGTTCGCGTTTGGCTTGCGCCGCAGCGAAGCCTTGCTCAGCAGATTTGCAGCCACACGGCTACTCGATCAACTCACAGAGAAAGCGAGTCAACAACGCACCCTTCTCAAAGCCGGCCTCATCCTTCTCGCCCTCGCACTAATCGGCGTCGCCCTCGCCCGTCCGCAATACGGAGTGGACTGGATCGAGCGCAAAGCACGCGGCCTCGACATCGTGTTCGTGCTCGACAGTTCCAAGAGTATGCTCGCCACCGACCTGAGGCCAACACGCTTAGATCGCGCAAAGCTCGCCATCATCGATCTGGTTAAACGCTTAGAGAGTGACCGTATCGGGCTCGTCGCGTTTGCTGGCAACGCCTTCCTGCAAACCCCACCAACCCTCGATTACTCAGCTTTCCGCGAGAACTTGGATTCCATTGGCCAAACCAGTATTTCACGAGGCGGCAGTGACATCGGCCGAGCCATACGCGAAGCCGCCAAAGCCTTCCCAAAAGATAATAACTTCAAAGTAGTGATTCTGCTCACAGATGGCGAAGACCAAGAGCAACAGGCAATCGATACCGCGCGCGAAGTCGCCAAAGACGGCATCAAAATCTACACCATCGGCATCGGCACCCCTGAGGGTGAGTATCTAAAAGTCCGTAACGACCAAGGTAGCGAAGAGTTCATCCGCGACTCCAGTGGTCAACCAGTGCGTAGCCAACTCGACGAACGCACATTACAAGAGATCGCGCAACTCACAGGCGGCAGCTACAGTCGCCTAAGCGATCAGTCACTCAACACACTCTACAACTCGGTACTCGCCACACTGCCCCGCGAAGAGCGCGAGTCCGAATTACAGGAAGCCCGCATTGAGCGTTATCAATGGGCCTTATCCGTCGCCTGCATCCTCCTTGTATTGGAAATCTTCATACGCCTACGCAGCAAATCCTCTATTCAGCTGGCCGTGCTCATCGCCACAACATCCCTGCTCCTACCAATACCCAGCGAGGCCCAGAATTTAGAACCAGCGACTGCATCGACCGAATCACTCGAACTGCCACTTCCGCCGACACCAAAGGCTCCCGAAGCAATCATCCACGAGCCCGAAACAGACCCACGCGTCTTATACAATCAAGCACATGCGCAACTCGAAGCCGGCGACTATACCGAAGCCACCCGCCTCTACGAAGAAGCGATTGAGCGAAGCGAAGATGTCTCGCTCGAACGTGACGCACTTTATAATATGGCGCACGCCATCAACCAAGTCGGCGAAGCCGCGCTAGAGGCACAGGACTTCGAGGCTGCCATCGAAAGCTGGAATCAAGCCGAAGCCCTGTTTAGATCAGCCAACGAAATTGATTCAAATGACGCCATCAGCATCGAGGATGCCACCAGCATCGCAGCACGCTGCAACGCGCTCGAAGAATTCTTGAAGCAACAAGAACCTCAAAACCAGCAGGACCAAGAAGAACAGGATTCCGAAGAATCGGAAGAGTCCGAGGACGGCGAACAAGATCAACAGCAAGACGGCGAACCAGGCGAAGACGACAGCGAGCAGTCCGAACAAGAATCTGGCGAACAAGGCGAAGAGTCCGAACAAGGCCAAGACGGTGACGAACAGTCTGACCAAGAAGGCAACGAGTCCGAGCCTTCCGAAGGCGAAGAATCAGACGAGCCTTCCGAAGGCGAAGACACCGAGTCCACTGGCGACCCTGCCGAAGACATGGAGCAACAAGCTGAAGAAGAGGCCGCTAGCGAAGGTGAGGAAGCGACCGACGAAGAAAGCAGCGAGTCACCGCAAGCTACCGAAGGCACTGACGGCGAAGACACAGAGGGCGCTCCAGAAGCGATGACTATCGAAGGGATGAGCATCTCTGAAGCCCAAGACCTACTTGACAGCCTACGCGGCTCCGAGCACCTACTCCCATTTTCCGAACCATCCGACGAAACCCGCCAATCGAACCGCAATAGAGAACTCCGCGACTGGTAAAGTCGACCTTTAGAAACCTATGCAACTACGAAACGCATTCCTAATATTCGCCCTCTTGACGACCTCGGCACTGATTGCAGAGATTCGTGTTAGCGCACGCTTCGAGCCTGCACGTGTCGCCGTAGGCAGCACATCGCAATACATCGTTGAGATCGTCGAAACCGATGATAGCAAAAAGCCTGCAGCGGAGCGTATCACCTCGTTGCCAATCCCCTCCGATGGCGGGCTTACCTTACGCAACGGCCGCACCTCGAACAGTCAATCGACTCGTATCACCAATGGTGTGAGCGAATATAGCAGCACGCAGCAACTCATCATCGAAGCGGTCGCCTCAAGCACAGGCAGCTTCACCATACCCACTTACATATTCGAATACAAAGGCGGTCGCCTACAAGCACCAGCGGCAACGCTTACTGTGGTCGAACGCGCCGCCGATGCTGCACCGACTGTCGACGAACTAATTTTCTTGCAAGCCAATGTGCCGGAACAACTCTACGTCGGTCAGACAACACCAATCACATTAAAGCTCTACGTTTCAAGTAATGTAACCCTGCGTGGGCTCAATCCCTTAGAGCGGCGCGCCGACGGATTTACGGTGAGTAAGCTGCCAGCAGAATCCTCAGAGAGCGTCGAGATGGTCAACGGAAGTCGCTATCGCGTATACAGTTGGCCACTCACCATCACACCAATCAGCGCAGGACCCCAGGATCTAAACTTCCAATTCACACTGTCTGCACAAATGCCGAACCAACAAAATACGCGTGGCTCCCCATTTGGAGGTGGCGTGTTTGACAACTTCTTCGGGCGCTCCGAACGCTTCAACATTTACACCCCGCCGACTCAAATCGAGGTCCTCACTCTTCCCGCCGAGGGAAAACCAGAGAGCTACTCAGGTGCCATCGGTCAATTTAACATGCAGGTTTCAGCCGACAGTGATTCGACGCGTGTTGAGGAGCCCATCATGCTATCACTCAAGCTTAGTGGCAGTGGTAATTTTGATCGGATCAAGGGCCCGCAGATGCCCAAGACCAGAGGCTGGCGCAACTACAAACCCGAATCCACTTTCGAACCAAACGACTCACAACCCCTCAAAGGCATGAAGCGCTTCGACTATGTTTTCATTCCAGAGAAAGCAGGCAGCCTCAAACTTCCCGAAGTAAAATTCTCATACTTCGATCCGAACACAGAGAAGTATGTCGAACTCTCAGCCCCTGCACTCATCACCAAAGTCGCTCCGTCCGACCGCCCTGCAGCCGCGACTGCAAGGACACTCGAGGCTGAACCGCAAGACTCTGCCCCAACAATCAATCTGACCAAAGCACTCAGCCCAGAAGAACGACTCATTACACTCGACTATCGGCCACGCAAGGGACGTCACATTGAAACAGATCTGCTTTCGAGCCCCTTTTTTAAAGGCCTCAACAGCGCCGCATTCGTCGCACTGACCACTTCAGCTATTGTAATCTATCGCCGTAAACGGCTGCATCTAAATGCAGACTACGTTCTCGCCCATCAAGCCAAGCAAGCACTCAAGGTCACCGTCAAAGAATCTCAAAGCAACGATGCCGCGGTCTTCTACCGATGTGCGCAAGATGCGATCCGTCTGGCAGCAACCGTGCGCATCAAGCGTAACCTACGCTCTGCTGACTTCGCTGAACTTGAAGTATCATTCAAACAAAGCCAAGTGGCCGATGAGATTATTACACAAGCACGCGCCCTCTTCAGCGAAGCCGACAACCAGCGTTTCTCAGGCCGCACTCACAGCGCCGATCTGCAACGCGCCCGCGCTCAGCTCAACACGATATTGAAAGCACTATGAGTTCATTCTTCCGCATCTTAGCTCTCTACAGCCTCACCGCCATCGCCGCATTTGCTGCGACCAGCGAAACGGAGCCGCCCTTTCAATCCGGCATTGCAGCGTATCAAAATGCTGAATACGGGATAGCAAAGACACAATTCGCCGCCGCACTGGCGTTGAACGAAACCGCCGCCGCACGCCACAACCTAGGGCTCGCGCACATCCAACTCGGCGCACCCGCCGAAGCTGTCTGGCAACTTGAGCGCGCGCAACTACTGGAGCCATTCAACGCAGACTACCGCTACAAACTCGAAGCCGTCCGCCAAGAACTCGGGCTCTTCGCCGGATCACCCAAATGGTATGTCCTCGCCAGCGCAGCACTCCAGACCAAGACATGGGTCATTATCGCCACGATCAGTTTCTGGCTTGTGCTCGCCGTGTTTATTCTGCCTCGCATCAATGGCGCAAAGCCCAGCTTAGGCATTAAAACACTACGCGTTATTAGTATCGCCGCACTGACTCTTTCGATCCCATCGCTCTGGATCAACCTGCGTTTACTGCAAACAGGCACAATCATCACCGACCAAGCTTCCAGCCTCCACGCCGCGCCCGCCTCAGCTGCCCCCGAAAGTGGCACCGCCCGCCCCGGCGAACGCGCACGCATCCTGGATCAATACAACCACTTCTACGAAATCGAAACTGAAGGCCAGGCCACTGGCTGGATTTCCAAAGACGCCTTTCGACCACTCGCGTATTAGGCCTAGAATCCGTGGCGTCGTTGTTTACATCGGCCTCATCGTGATTGCGCAACAGCTTCGCGGGCCATTGTAAACTGCGACACCAAACAGCATTTATAAAACATAAACAAACGGATTCGAACGAATGGTTTCCATGGGCGGCAACATTGCACGCTACTTGAAAGACCAAGACTACACCGTCGCAGCGCTTTTTTATATTAACGCCACTATTGCCAACGAGCTGGCGTTCGAGATCGGCGCGACTGCCTATACCACACCCGCGGTCGTCACATTTGAGCAAAACACCAAGCGCATCGAAATAAGCAAAGGCGAACTCGATAAGTCCGGCATCGCCGAACTGACCTTCAAAGGCCATAGTGCTTAGCACGAGCTCAGGACAAAGATAACTTCTAACCCAATCGTAACGCAGGCTCGATACTGATCGCGTCGTTCCGTGTGCCCTCAGGGTCGGCGTAAGCAGCAAAAGCAATCATCGCGGCGTTGTCGCCAGTGTGCTGCGGCTCGGCAATCAAGCACGGCAAGCGATAGCGTTTAGCCAGCCGCTGCATCGCGGCGCGGAGTGCTTTGTTATTCGACACACCGCCGGAAAGACCGAGGCTCTTATAGCGATCGACCTCTAAAATATGCTTGGTCTTACCAAACAGTTGATCGATCACCGCACTTTGATAGGACGCGCAAATATCAGGCAGCGCAGCTTCGAGTTCTGCATCGTCCATCTTCTCAATGCGATAGCGCAGGCTGGTTTTGAGTCCAGAAAAGCTAAAGCGCCGCTCGTTGCGCGGCGCAATTGACTTGGGAAAATCAAATGCCTTGGCATTCCCCGTGGCGGCAATCTTTTCGACATGCGGCCCGCCAGGATAGGGTAAGCCAAGAAGCTTGGCGCCTTTATCGAGGGCCTCGCCCGCAGCATCGTCAACAGTCTCAGCCAACACGTTGAGCTGCTTCGCTTGGTTAATCTCAAATAGAATGGTGTTACCGCCGGAGACCACAAGTCCGAGATGCGGCAGCAGCCCATCAAACGTATCAGCAAAACCCGAAGGGGCAGTTTGGTGCAGTGCAATGAAAGGTGAATACGCATGACCGCGCAGGTGATTCACTCCACAGAGTGGCAACTTCCATGCCAGCGCCAGGCTCTTAGCAAATGCGATCCCGAGCGCGAGGCAACCGGCAAGTCCAGGCCCCTGCGTAACAGCTATCCGAGTGATCTCCGACTGGCGCGCCAACACATCCGATGCTTCCAGCAGCGGGAAGAAATTCTTCAAGTGCTCACGGCTCGCGAGATCAGGCACGACCCCCCCGTATTCTTTATGCAAGCTGATCTGACTGTGCACCCACTCGCCTTCGACTCCCTTGGCGGGATCGAACAGTGCGAGCGCAGACTCATCACAAGAACTTTCAATGGCTAAAATCATCTGTGGGGATTGAAAAGAAGAGTATGAAAAATGGGAAGCACTATAAGAAGGTGAATCTGTGGTTCTAAAATGCGTAACCTGAATGGAGCATGCGACTGTCACTTAAGACAATCAGCGGCACACCGATTTCACTGCTCCTCAGCAGCGACGTCTAAAACAGAGCCTAATTCGGTCGCACCAATCAGCGCATCGAGCATTTGCTCTGCGACGAGCAGTTGCGAGTCTTCGACGGGCGCAAAGCCGAATACTTCAGCAAAAGCGTCGTCGCTCATATTACGAAGGTGATGCGCTTGCAGCATGAGCAGGAGCGCTTCTTCGGTGCTGCGCTCTACCGTAACATTCGGATAGACGCCAGTACCGTTGATCGCTTCACCGCTGGGTAATAAATAACGCGCACTAGTAAGCTTTAGCCCATCGCCATCGGGG
>Ga0209406_1002549_pt1 | contig 12104 bp, 11 predicted proteins | sample COGITO_mtgs_1204_FD_184808 | JGI IMG/M metagenome (GOLD analysis project Ga0209406, IMG submission 184808) | Pelagic marine microbial communities from North Sea - COGITO_mtgs_120426 (SPAdes) (version 2) | ecosystem: Environmental > Aquatic > Marine > Epipelagic ...
ATGGGTGGAACGGCGCCACCGTTGACCTCTATTACAACGGCGCCTATGGACAAACCTTTGGATCTGCATTTACTACGGGAGATAGCTTGATTATTGATTTTGAAGTGTGTGCCGGAACTGAAATTGCTGTTGTAAACGGCGCTCAAGGTTCGTATCCGTCAGAGGTATACTACACACTTTCAAATGCCTCAGGTTCTCAAAACGTTAGTGTTTCTGCCGGGAATTTTAATGCAGGCGCTGTAGATACAGTTATGGCGAACTGTGTTACACCATCTTGTCCTACACCAACTAATGTAGCTGTAGCCAACATGGGAAGCACCTTTGCGGATATTTCTTGGACCGGTGGTACAGGGTCGTATGTGTTCCATTACACGGCCTTTGGCGCTACCAATACGATGATGGGAACATCTACGTCTGCTATGGCTTCAATGACCGGTCTGCAGCCATTAACCAGCTACAATTTCGATGTGGCTGAGGTTTGTGCTGCCGGGGATACCTCATTGCGTATGAATTACCAATTCACTACAGACAGTTGCTCCGCAATCAACGTAGGTAACCCGAACTACAACATTGATTCCATTAGCGCAACGTTCGCTGACATTACCTTTACTTGGGCAGGTGCAGCCGGGTACACGTCCTATTTCATCAACTTTGGTGACGGAACTAACGGATCAGGTACAGGTGCGTCACAAACCCATACATACACAGCCAATGGCCAGTACACGGCAGTATTGAAGCTTTATGGGGATTGTGATACTACGAGCCAACAAATCTTTGTATCGATCCAAGGTATTGGCCTCGAGGAGCATTCAGATTTAAGCGCCCTGGTGGTTTACCCTAACCCAACTCAAGGCCTGCTCGCCATTAATGGTACGCTTGATCAAGCCTCGCCTGTTGCTGTTCGTATCGTGAACTACCTTGGTCAAGTGATCAATGTAGACACATTTGAAGCACAAGCTGGTGGATTTGAAAAGACTTATGATCTAAGTGCTGCTGCGAGCGGCACCTACGTTATCGAAATAGAAACCGCTAAGGGCTTACTGCAAAAAACAGTGGTGGTACGCCATTAAAGTTCTTGCGCGAGCGCGAGTAAGTGCACTTCGGCTTTTGGGTGGGCTTGTAGCACGACCTCTGCTGCTCGCATTAACGAAGACCCTGTAGTTACAGTGTCGTCAATGATAAAGATGAGCGCGTCCTTCGGGACGCGCTTTTTTGTTGCTTGCAGCGCTCCTTTAGTATTGCTCCATCTATGAAACGGATCAAAATGAATTTGGCTTTTTCGGTGCGCAGTTTTTTTTAAGAGCGTCCTGTAGTGTACATCAATACCAGCCTCACGCACGCCTTGAAGTGCGCCGCGGGCCAGCGCTTCGCTTTGATTATAGCCTCGCTTGAAACGGCGCCATAGATGCACAGGCATGGCAGTCACCACCACCGGCCGGCGCTGGCCTTCGAGCGTTTTTAAGATGAGCGGTGAGAGAAAGTATTTACCGAGGACGACACCTAGTGTATAATTACCGCCGTATTTTAAGCTGTAGCAATAGATTTCGACCGGTCCAGTGAAATAAAGAGCCGATCGAAAGGAGGTGGGTTTGGCTGTAGGTAAGGTGCTAGAAAGTACATTGGTACGTTGGGCGGCGATGGAATCTATTTGCGGTGCGCTGCACAAACAGAATTGGCACAGGCTTTGCTCTAAGACGGACAATACGACGTTGCATTGTAAGCATCTTTGCGGGAATACTGCCCTTGTTAAAAAACTTAACCCTCTGGAAAACATTGGAAAGCGGCTTAATGATTAGCTTCGTTACTTAATTAAGATAACAACACACACATGAGTACAGGAAACAAAAAAAGCAAACTAGGACCGGTCTTAATCATCATGGCATTGGCCGTGATCGTATTAGGCGCATTGCTTTATTTACGTAGTGAGGAGAACCACGAGCTGGCTTTAGAAAAGCAATCGTTGACCATGGAATTAGCGGATATGAAAGAAGATCTTGAAGCTCAGGTGGGTCAAAACGATAGTTTGAATGCATTTATTCAATATGAAATGACCCGATTAGGCGGCATGATTGATAGCATCAACGCGGTGAATGTTCAAAATAAAAAGTCTTTAACAAGCTACCGCAGCCGCCTAGGTGCCATGAAGAAGGAGAATGCGGCCTTAGTTGGAAAACTTGATAGCGCCAACGCTGCCTACGAAGCACTGCGTGTTCGCGAGCAATTGGTTGCAGACAGTTTGAATACAGCCATGGATGCAAATGCCGCTTTACGTAATACAAATACAGGACTTACCGAGACCGTTGCTAAAGGAAAGCAATTGGTCATCGCTACTTCGACAACAGAGGCGTTTCGTATCGCAAGTAACGGTAAAATGCGCAGAACACGTCGCGCCAGCAAGGCGGACGGGATAACAGCATGCATTACTTTGGCAAAAAACAGAATTGCAGCGACAGGTGAAGAAACACTTTATGTAAAATGGATTGGTGAAAACGGCAAGCCTGTAGATGCACCAGAACAGAATCAGGCTGTGGTTGGCGGCGAGCAATCTGGTTTTAACGGTAAAGCGGTTGTAAATTTCCAAGGGGAAGCGATCGAAGTATGTATAGACGCGAAGCGTGCCATAGATGCGCCGGTAAAATTGGCATCAGGCATCTATACCCTTGCCATTATGACCGATTCTTATTTAGTTGGAACCGTTGCTGTTGAATTAAAGTAAACTATGAAAAAGCTACTCATTCTTGCGCTTGTAGGCTTCCTTGGAACTTCGTGTGTCAGTACGAAGGTGCACAAGGCATTACAAGATAAATACGAACTCTTAAACAATGAAGCGGACCAATTGCGTCAGAAAAGTGAAACCCGCGCTGCGGAGAACACCGAACTTCAGCGCACTTTGACAGAAGCTCGTCGCGAGAATAAATCGTTGGTGGCAGATACCACAACGAAATTCGATGAAATGCGTGTACTTCAGACCAAATATGATCGCCTGTCAAAACAGTACGATTACTTGCTCGATAACAACAGTTCATTGATCGCGGCCAGTGCTCGAGAGAACAAGGCACTCATGGACCAATTGGGCAGTCTTCAAAACCGCCTTCAAGCCAAAGAAGACAGTTTGAACACGGAACGTTTATTACTAGAAAAAGGGCAACGTAGAGTGAATGAACTGGAAGGCGTGATACGCCGTAAGGACAGCACAGTTGCTTACGTACGCCAGAAAGTGGCAGATGCACTTCTCGGGTTTACCGGCAAGGGACTGACCGTAAATATGCGCGATGGTAAAGTGTATGTTAGTCTTGAAAACAGCTTGTTGTTCGCCCCAGGTTCTTGGGATGTCGCACCGAAAGGACAAGTGGCCTTAGAAAATCTGGCACGCGTACTCGCTGAAAACAATGACATTAGTGTGCTTGTAGAAGGACATACAGATAACGACCCCTACAGAGGACAGAGTCAGGTCCGTGATAACTGGGATTTGAGTGTAATGCGTGCGACAAACGTGGTTAAAATCTTGACGACCAATCAAGGTTTGAATCCAGAACGCATCACTGCAGCAGGTCGCGGAGCGTTCATTCCACTGGTGGATAACGATACGCCAGAAAACAAAGCAATCAACCGTCGTACGGAAATCATTTTGACACCGGACTTAACAGAATTGGCCAACCTATTGGAAGGCGGAAACTAAATCTTACAGGAACTGGGCTTGCACCAGCTCTTCGATTTTCTTTAATCCCACTATGGCAATGTCGTAGTGGGATTTTTCTATTTGGTGATGTCCACTGATGTAGATGGTCTCAAAGCCCAATTTCTCGGCCTCTTTGATGCGCTGCTCTACGCGTGTGATGGGACGAACTTCGCCCGTCAACCCAACCTCTCCTGCAAAACATACCTTGCCCGTAATGGGATCGTCCCCATTCGAACTTAGTATAGCCGCGACAACTGCTAAATCCAGTCCCGGGTCGTCCACCTTTAAACCACCGGTTACGTTAAGGAAGACATCTTTTTGGCCCAATCTGAAACCGCAGCGTTTTTCTAGTACCGCAAGTAGCATATTGAGTCTACGCGTATCGAATCCGGTTGTTGAACGTTGCGGTGTTCCATACACGGCAGTAGAACAAAGTGCTTGAAGTTCTATGAGCATGGGCCGAACGCCCTCGACCATTACTGCAACGGCATTGCCGCTGAGGCCATCGTGTTGTTTTGTCACGAGCAGTTCGCTAGGATTTTCCACACCATATAGACCGCCTTGTTCCATGGTGTAAAGGCCTATTTCGTGGGTAGAGCCAAATCGGTTCTTGTGTGCTCGAAGAATGCGGTAAAGTAGGTTAGGATCGCCTTCAAATTGGAGCACGACATCCACCATATGCTCGAGAATCTTAGGCCCGGCAATACTGCCCTCCTTATTGATATGGCCGATCAATAACACTGGCGTACCCGTCTCTTTTGCATAACGAATAAAACTGGCGGCACTCTCACGAATCTGTGCCACCGAACCCGGCGTGCTTTCGACGTGTGGAACGTGAAGCGTTTGGATAGAATCTACAATAACCAGATGAGGTCGGACCGATTTTAAGTGGTTGAAAATCGCGTCAGTCTTCGTCTCACTGAGCAAATACAATTCGCTCACCGCTTTACCAATTCGTTCGCCACGCAATTTTATTTGCGAGGGACTTTCTTCGCCGGAAATGTACGCTACGGTGCCACTGAAACTAAGCGCTAATTGCAACAGAAGCGTACTTTTTCCTATCCCCGGCTCTCCACCAAGAAGAGTCACTGATCCAGGCACAACCCCACCGCCTAAAACACGGGAAAACTCAAAATCTTGAATAGGGAAGCGCTGCACACTATGGTGCTCGACATCTTCGATTCGAATGGGTTTGGCAGCAGCTTGCTCACCGCTCCATGCGCGCGGATCCGGTTTGCTTTTTATTTCAACTTCCTCAACGAGTGTGTTCCACTCCTTACAGCCCTGGCATTGTCCCATCCACTTGCTGTGTTGGGTGCCGCACTGGGTACAATTAAAAATGCTTTTCTGCTTTGCCATGAGGAAGACTTATTTTCTTCCTGCAAAATAGAGAAAAACAAAGCCTAAGGCGCCCGTAAAGACAAACATTAAACTTTGAGAACTGTGAATGAGGGTGGCAAAGGATGTTCCAATAAATGGCGAGAGCCCCAAAACAACTAAAGCTTTCGAGACGAGGTAATGGTAGGCGCCGATGCCTCCCGGTACGGGAATAACAAACCCCAAACCAGCGGCTACACTGACGAAAAACGCTTGTTCTGCACCAATGCCTTGAACCCCCTCTACAATAGTAAAGCCAACGGCTATGGTCACAACGTAACAGGTCCAAATTCCAATAGAATAAAACCAAAAGAGCGGCTTATTATTGACGGTACGAAGGCTGCGCAGTCCCGTGATCATGCCCGTTGCAAATCCTGCTATTTTCAGGGCAATGGACCATTGCATCCAAATTTTACGCGTGAACAAAACCAAACCTAAAACGGCCACTAGTACAGCAACAATGCTCAGAGTACCCGCCATAGAAAGTTCAGGAATTTGCGCGCCGCTTTGGGTCATAAAATCACGTAATTCATCGCCGGAAATAACGACTGTGCTCAACGTAACAACAGCAAATAAAAGGGTATCTACTACGCGCTCCAAGACCACAGTTCCCACAAGCTTATCGATAGGAACATGATCCGTTTTGTGCAACGCGGTACATCGCGCGACCTCACCAACACGAGGGGTGACTAAATTTACAAGATAACTAAAGGCAACTGCAGCAATAGCGCGAGTGCCCTTTACTTCATACCCTAGGCTTTGCAGCATCTGTACCCAGCGTAAGCCGCGGAAAATAATTGCTATGAAGCCAATCGCTACGACCAACAGAAGACCACTCACGGGCACTTCCCTCAGGTTGTTCCACAGGTCAATAGGATTGACATTTTTAAAGGTTAGGTAAAGCAAGGCAACGCCAATACCCAAAAAGAGTATGTACTGCACCGTCTTTTTTACCCAATTCGCCATTAAACTATTCGATTCGTAGTCTCGTTCGGAAAAACGATGCTCGGTTTGAATGATTTTGCTTCTTCCGGACTCATGTGTGCGTAAGCAATGATGATAATGATATCGCCTTTTTGCACGCGTCGAGCAGCGGGTCCGTTTAAGGTTACTTCCCCTGCGCCAGGAGTACCTGCAATGGTGTACGTATCGAAACGCTCACCGTTATTGATAGGTTACTTCCCCTGCGCCAGGAGTACCTGCAATGGTGTACGTATCGAAACGCTCACCGTTATTGATGTTTACGATATAAACGCGCTCTCCGGGTAAAATTCCGGCGGCATCCATGAGTTCTGTATCTAGGGTAATAGAACCGATATAATCCAGCTCTGCTCCTGTAACATGAACGCGATGAATTTTACTTTTTACAACCTCTATTTGCATGCGGCAAAAGTAGCTTAAAAAAGAGGAAGGTTGTCAATGAGTCGGACTTTTCCACATTGAACAGCAGCAAACACTCTAGCGGGACGGGAAGTGTTGAATTCGTCCAAAGGTTGAAGTGTTGCGGCATCACAACAGCTTACGTATTCCACACGAATTGACGGTACCGCATCCAGTGCTTTGATACACGCTTTTTCGAAGGTCTTTCTGGTCGTTTTTTCAAGATCTAGGGTAGAAATGGCACGGCTTAATACCGCATAAATTTGCGCGGATTCTTTACGCTCATGTGGTAAAAGTCGCATGTTTCGGCTGCTCATCGCTAGTCCGTCTGCTTCTCTAAAAATAGGTCCGGGCAAGATTTCTACGGGCCAATTCTCTTTTGCAACCACGTGTCTAATAATGCTCAGTTGCTGATAATCTTTTTCACCAAAAACGGCGACATCAGGTTCAATCAGGGCAAAGAATCGTGTGACCACGGTGGCCATTCCTTCAAAGTGACCTGGACGTCCTGCACCTTCCATGTGTCGGTCCAAGCCCTCAAAATCAAATCGTCTAGACTTCAAACCCTCAGGATAAAGCATCTCCGCATCTGGAAGAAATACCGCATCGCAACCCATAGCTTCCAACGCGCTCAAGTCCGCCTCGAGCGTACTAGGGTATTTAGCGAAATCTTCTTTGTTGTTAAACTGGGTTGGATTGACATAAATGCTGACTAATGTTCTATCGCATTTTTCTTGACTAAGTTGGACCAAACTCAAGTGTCCTTTATGCAATGCACCCATCGTAGGAACAAAGCCCAATTTTTTTTCGCGACCTTCAGATTTCCAGCGCGCTAACTCCTCAATGCTACGAATGTGTTTCATAAGTGTTAAAAGGGCTCCAAATCTAGCCCATTCTTTGATATAAAGGGCGAAAATAGGTATCTTTGCACCCTATTTTAAATATACTTTCTCCTATGGAAAGCAAGCGCGTCTTATTCATTTCCCAAGAAATTCATCCTTATTTACCTGAAAACACCATTTCAAGTACGACTCTGGCTTTGGCTAAGAAGACGAACGACAGTGGTCACCAGGTGCGCGTATTCATGCCACGCTTCGGCGTCATTAATGAGCGCAGGCATCAACTGCACGAAGTGATTCGCTTAAGTGGGATGAACGTGGTAATCAACGACATGGATATGCCGTTAATCATTAAAGTTGCTTCGGTTCCTGGTGCACGTATGCAGGTATATTTTATTGACAATGAAGAATACTTCAAACGCAAATTCACTTATGCGGATGCTGACGGAAAGCAGTTTGAGGATAATGACGAACGCACGCTTTTCTTTTCGAAAGGCGCTATTGATACTGTTGAGAAATTAGGATGGAAGCCTGACGTTATCCACGTTCACGGTTGGATGTCAGCGTTAGTGCCCATGTACTTGCGTCTTTTCCAGGCGGACAACCCTATTTTCAAGGATGCCAAAATTGTATTCTCTGCTTACGACAATGGTTTTGACGGGACTTTAGGTCCAAACTTGAAATCAGGAATGGAGTTTGATGAGATAGACCCAGCGTTGTGCGAAGGTTTAGAAGCGCCGACCTGTGAGGACCTGCAGCTTTTAGCCGCTAAATATGCGGATGTAGTGATTCTCGGTGAAGAAAACACCGGACACGTAGAGGAGTTTTGTAAGGCTAACGACATCCCTTGCATTGACGGTAAAGCATTTTCTGAGAACCCTACAGATGCTATCAAGGTATATGAATCGCTTTTGGTTGAAGAGGACGTTGAATAAGACCCTATTAGGATTACTAGTCCTCGTTGGGCTGGCCCTGCTAAGCAGCAGTTGCGAAAAAAGCAACGGTGAAATTGGTGCTGGAAAATTCATTGAAGACCGTCCGGAATTAGGAGAAAAATTGTCCTTTAATGTCGTCTCCTACACGACGAATTGGGATAGTATTACCACCAAAAACCCTGTTTCTGTTGCTTTAGGAAATCTCAATGATCCTATTTTTGGAAAACTCAACGCTGCATTTACGACCCGTCTACTTCTATCAAAGCTATCACCAGATTTCGGAGACAGCACGGTATGTGATTCTGTAAAAGTTCGTTTGGCTTACCAGAATACGTACGGCCTTCGTGGAGATTCCATACATCTTGAGGTCTTACCGGTTATCGAGCCCATGTCAGATACCATCAACTATTACAGCAATACTATGCCAGTAATGGGTCCATCTATTATGGATACTACGCTAATGATTGACCCAAGTGTTCCTGTATTTAATGGCATTGATACTAGTGTTGGTTACCTCACTTTCGACCTAGATCCTTCCTTCTTTCAAGAAAAGCTCTTCGATGCGGCTATAGCTGGAGAGGATTACCTCATTGACAATGAAAGTTTCGTGGCGTCTGTACCTGGATTACACTTCAGAGATGCAGGAACGGGAACCAGCGCATTGTCCTTTTTTAACCTCACCGCTTCTGGTAGTTTGATTCAATTATTCTACCATACTGGAGCGCAAGACACCGTTCCAAAGCTCTTCACTATGACTTTTGGCCAGAATTTTGGTGATCCAGGACTATCCTTTAATTCCTACGAAAACGACTTTACGACGGCAGATTTTGGTATCGACATGCAGGATACCCTAAACGGTGAGGTGCTCACGTATTCCCAAGGTGCAGGTGGGGCGCGTACTATTTTAGAATTCCCAGGCTTAGATACATTGATAGGCAAAGGATACAGCATCAACCGTGCTGAAATCATTGCGCACGTCTTACAAGGCACGGCCTCACCATATACCCTGCCCAACACGTTACTGATTCTTCAAGACTTAGATTCATCTCAAGCGTTAATTAAAGATTATACGAACCCCATTAATCCTGCAGGTGGCGCCGTTAATCGGGCAGATTTACGTGAATTCCGTTACCGTTTTAATGTGACGCGGATGGTACATGACTTCGTGAACGAAAAAGAAAAGATTTTCCCCGTCATTCTTACGCCTGCCAGTTCTAATTCTAGTGCGGCACGCGTTGTTCTTGGCGGTGGTCTTCACCCAACTATTCCGGTAGAATTTAACGTCTACTACACGAAATCGGAGTAGTAAAACGCTTATTTTAGCCCCACCAAACTTTTAAACTAACCCGCTATGTGTGGCATTGTAGGATATATTGGGGACAGAAAAGCGTTCCCCATTCTCGTGAACGGACTCAAACGTCTTGAGTACCGTGGATATGACAGTTCAGGCGTTGCTTTAGCGCAAAACGGAGAGATTGCTGTTTATAAAAAGCAGGGAATGGTTGTTGCCATGGAAGAGCATGCGCTCGCAAACGACACTTCCGGCTCTACCGGCATTGCACATACACGCTGGGCCACACACGGTCAGCCTTCAGACGAAAATGCGCATCCGCATATTAGTAATTCCGGTGACCTTGTTTTGGTCCACAACGGTATTATAGAAAACTACCAGAGCTTAAAGGATTTACTCAAAGGCAAGGGTTATTCGTTCCACAGCGAAACGGATACCGAAGTTCTAGTGAATTTCATTGAATACGTTCAGAAAGAAGAAGGTTGTAAACTTCGCAAGGCTGTTCGAATAGCATTGACTCAAGTTATTGGTGCCTACGCCATATGTATTTATGACAAGAATCGTCCCGAAGAGATTGTTGTTGCGAAACTAGGATCACCGCTCGTGATTGGCTTAGGTGTGAACGAAAAATTCATAGGTTCAGACGCCACCCCATTCTTGGAGTACACTAAAGATGCCATATACCTGGAAGACGGTGAGATGGCTTGCATCACTGCACAAGGTGAAATTACAGTCCGAATGATTGAAAGTGACGCGTCGGTTCGCCCGACTATTCACGCGCTTCAGATGAATCTTGAAAGCATTGAAAAAGGCGGTTATGACTACTTCATGATGAAGGAGATCTACGAGCAGCCACGTGCGATCTACGATACCTTCCGCGGTCGCCTTTTGCCGGAACAAGGCATGATAAAAATGTCTGGGCTTGAGGAATATGCCGATAAGTTTAGAAATGCAGACCGCATTATCATGACGGCTTGTGGTACCTCTTGGCACAGTGCATTGGTTGCGGAATACCTCTTTGAAGAATTTGCCAGAACCTCTTGGCACAGTGCATTGGTTGCGGAATACCTCTTTGAAGAATTTGCCAGAATTCCTGTGGAAGTAGAGTACGGATCGGAATTCCGTTACCGTAATCCAATCATCCGCAAGAACGATATCGTCATTGCAATTTCACAAAGTGGAGAGACCGCGGATACATTGGCGGCGATCAAAATGGCGAAAGCAGCAGGAGCGATGGTTTTCGGAATATGTAATGTTCCTGGGTCAACCATCTCTCGCGAAACGCACGCAGGTGCCTATACCCATGCTGGCCCAGAAATAGGAGTTGCTTCTACGAAAGCATTTACTTCTCAGGTAACGGTGCTTACCATGATGGCTCTTGAGCTGGGTAAAATGCGTGGCGAATTCTCTACTTCGGAATACCGCGCTCTTATCAATGAGCTTAGTGTAATCCCAAAGAAAGTAGAGAAAGTACTGGAGTCAAAAGAGCATATCGAGGAGATTGCAGGCCTCTATAAAGATGCGTCAAATGCACTTTATTTAGGTCGTGGTGTTAATTTCCCTATCGCTCTAGAAGGTGCATTGAAGTTGAAAGAGATTTCTTACATCCATGCTGAGGGTTATCCAGCAGCGGAAATGAAGCACGGACCTATTGCTTTGATTGATGAAAATATGCCAGTGGTTGTGGTTGCACCGAACAACGGGCACTATGAGAAATTGGTTAGTAATGTTCAAGAAGTGAAGGCTCGTGAAGGAAAGGTTATCGCGATTGTAACAGAAGGCGATACTGAAATCATCAATAGTGCTGACCACGTGATTGAAATCCCGGAAACATTAGAGGCCCTAACCCCATTATTAACAGTGATTCCTTTGCAATTACTGAGTTACTACATCGCCGTTATGCGCGGATGTGATGTTGACAGACCGCGTAACCTTGCAAAATCAGTTACGGTGGAGTAGTAAGCTATTTCCTTACCCGCTTTTCAAAAGAATACGTCAACATCAATAGATTGTTTTCGCTAAAGAGCCCCATACTTAGGGCACTTTGATTCCAAGTGCCGTTTGATTTTCCAAAGGAGGTGGTGATCGACATTGGAGCGGTCAGCGCGATGTTAAGGTGATCGTTAACTTGGTAAAAAGCGCCAATCTGATAGCGCAGGCTTGGTGCAATGTTCGAATAATTTATACTCGAAGAATAGAAAGTACCTATCTCAGGGCCGTGCAAGAAATACAGCCGATCGGTGATGGGTTTACGCCATTCTTGGCCGGCAAAAAATCCGGTGCTTAAACTGAAGTAATTATTGTCTTGATAGCGAGCGTAATTCATGTAGGTACGTTCTGCACGAAGGGTGTGTACACGTGCAATGGATTTCCCCCATTTATAGATGGGACGCGCATCTAATACGGGTCCGTACATAATTCCCATCGAGGCTGAGGTGACAAGACCTACTTCGCGATATTGCGCTTGAACGTTGCTAAAGAATCCAAAGAAAAGGAGGCACAGGCTCCACAGTTTGACGGCTTTCATAAGAGGGGTTTATTTTCCTCTTAAAGGTAAATCAATAATGTGTACCTTCTACTTTCAAAATTCTAAAATAACCCAA
>Ga0209406_1002553_pt1 | contig 12094 bp, 2 predicted proteins | sample COGITO_mtgs_1204_FD_184808 | JGI IMG/M metagenome (GOLD analysis project Ga0209406, IMG submission 184808) | Pelagic marine microbial communities from North Sea - COGITO_mtgs_120426 (SPAdes) (version 2) | ecosystem: Environmental > Aquatic > Marine > Epipelagic ...
AAAGTCGGTGAGAATGTGCCTGATGTAGAATCCTGGTAGCTTGTTCCATTTACAAAGAACTCAAAGTTACTTCCAGCAACACTTGATGTTGAAGTAATGATGATGTCATCGCCTGTACAGAAAGTATCTGCTAATTGGTCGCTTATTAATGTGATTGCTGGTGCTAATCCATCTACAATGGTAATCACCTCTGTTTCACTTGAACATCCTCCAGCTACTTGATCAAATACAGTTACTCGAACCGTATCGTTGTTCACTAAGGTTGTTGAACTATATGTGTTACTTGTCGAGCGTGCTTGTAATACTGTTCCGCCTGAAGTTGTATACTCATAGCTTGCTCCTCCTGTCGCTGAGAAGGTTACTAACTCTCCTGGACAAATTGTTAATGTAGAAGAACCTGTTACACTTCCTGATGTTGCTGTTCCTGTTATTCCTCCTATTGGTGGAACTGTTACATCAACACGAACTGAACCACTTGGAGCAGAACAAACGATTCCGTTTAATGTACTGTTTGTCTGACGACGATAGTACGTAGTAGTTGTAATTCCAGTTGTTGCAGTATAAGTTGAAGAGATTGCTCCGCTTATGTTAGTAAACGTAATGTTATCCGTTGAATTCTGCCATTGGTAAGTAATCGTTCCTGAAGCACTTCCAGTTGTCCCTACTATAGCAGCTGGTACATCTCCTGAACAAATTGTTGAACTTGTCGTGGTGGGAGTTGCTGGAGGCGTGATGATGTTTTCGATCATCGTGATGCTTGTTGTTACACTACATCCGCCAGGGGTCGTTACTATTACTGTTATAAAGTCACCTCCGTTTATCACATTAGGTGAATTCAAAGTCGGTGAGAATGTGCCTGATGTAGAATCCTGGTAGCTTGTTCCATTTACAAAGAACTCAAAGTTACTTCCAGCAACACTTGATGTTGAAGTAATGATGATGTCATCGCCTGTACAGAAAGTATTGGAAAATTTATCGCTAGTCAAGCTAATTGTAGGTTGGGGTGTAATTACAATTGAAATTTCATCAGAATCTGTAAAACATCCTCCAACTAAATCTTGGAACACTCGAACATAAACTTTACTATTATTTAATAAAGTACTCGAAGTTGTAGCTGTAAATGTGCTAACTGCAGATCTTGTTTGGAATATAGCACCGTCTACATAAAACTCGAAAGATGATCCACCAGTTGCTTCAAAAATAGGAGATGCTGTTATATCGCATAGAGTTAAAGTAGCTGGAGCAGTTATAGAACCGGAGCTAGCATTTAAATTTGGAATTGGTACAGGTGAAACAGATATTCTAAAAGGTGATGTAGATTCTTCACAAATAACACTATTTAACTCACTTTGAGTTAACCTTTTAAAGAACGTTGTTACAAGCAACGGACTTGTTGGAGTAAATGTAGAAGAAGTTGCACCGCTTATATCATTATAAGAAAGGTTATCTGTAGAGTTTTGCCATCGATACGTTATTGTTCCAGAAGCAGACGCAGTAGTACCTATAATAGGATCTGGAATTTCATTGATACATACTGTAGCTGTAGTTGAACTTATAGTTCCGAAATCTGAAATTCCATTTTCAGTTAGAATTACACTTACATTACTTGAACAACCTGAAAGTGTTGAAACGATAACTTCTATTTCACTTCCATCAATTATAGTAAGACTGTAATCTGAAGGATCAAATATATTTGTTGTACTGTTTTGGAACGACGTACTGTTCACACGGAATTCATAAGTAGCTGCTACACCTCCAGAACCTGCTGTAAAAGTAACGACATCTCCTGAACAGAATGTGTCGTTAGATGCAGATGAAGAAAGAGATGGCATTGGTAAAGCATCTATTGTGAAATCAATAATCCCTGAATCTGCAAAACAAGCCGAAGCGGAAGTACTATCATATGCACGAACCAGAACTTCATCACTATCTAATAATAAAGACGAGAGGTAAGTAGTCGAAGTACTTCTTGACTGAACTGAAACTCCGTTAATAAAAAATTCATATTCAACACCACCTGTACCAATAAAATCAACTTCCTCACCAAAACAAGATGTCATTGTAGCGGGAGCAGTAATTGCAGAAGCATTGGCAGATAAACCAGCATTCGGAAGTGCATTGATGGTTACTAAAAAGCTATTTGTTGGAACAGAACAAGAAAGTCCATTAAGAATACCTACAGTTAATCTTCTATAATATTTATCTACAAGTGTACTGGGAGGACTATAATTATCTGAAGTTGCACTAAGGATATTATTCCATGTTATCCCATCTGGAGAATCTTGCCATTGATAACTTCCAGTACCTGGAGAAGTTATTACAACTCCATTGATTGTTCCTGATGAAACAGAAGTTAACGTTATTGGTGCTGTCCCTGCACAAACAGATTGCGCTCCCGAGATGCTTCCCGCGGTAACTTCATTCACGCTAATAACAATATTTTGTTCGCTGTAACAGCCAGAAGCATTTACTATTCTTGTTTTAACAATATCACCATCAGAAAAAATAGATTGTGATGCTGTGTAGGTTTGAGAAGTACTGCTTTGAACAACACTGTTGTTTATATAAAAGACCGTTGAAGAAGCTACTGCAGAATTTACGGTAAATGTAATCAAACCTGGATCTCCCATACATATTGTGTCTGAAGGTTGATCTGAAGATAATGTTCCTGATATAATAGGAGAAGAATCTACAGTTACCGTAACAACATTACTCGCAGCTGAACAATTAACACCGTTTGCAGAACTAATTGCTAATCTTCTAAATACTGTTGTAACAAACAAGGAACTTGAATCAAACACTAATCCTGTAGCGCCAGTAATATTGCTAAAAGTATCGGTTCCAGTTTTAGATTGCCACTGATAAGTTAATGATCCTGTAGAGGATGTTGGAACGCTGATTGAACTAAATATACCTGGGTCTTCTCCATTACATATTGTTTGATCACCACCGATTGAATTAGTACCTATTATCGTATTAATTCGAACTGTAACTGATTGCGAACTAGCGCAGCCTAAACCACCTGCCGCTGGAAAAACATCAACACGAACTGTTTGACTGTCGGTTAATGAAAGAGATATGGTAGAGACAGCGGATGGCGGTCCATTAGATATACCATCAACGAAGAACTCGTAGCTTACTGCACTTGTACTTCCACTTGCGTCGAAAATAAAAACTTCTCCTGAACAAGCAGTATCTGCTGCTTGATCAGAAACAAGAACAGCTGTTGGAGCGGGTCCGGGTTGTACCGTAATTGAAACCGTATTACTTTCTACGACACAAGAAACAGAATTTAAAGTAGAAATCACATTACGTTTGAATTCTGTTGTTGCTAGTAATGATGCTGGTTGGAAGGATAAATTTGTAGCTCCACTTATGTCGCTAAATGAGTCTGTAGCTGTACGGCTTTGCCATTGATATGTTATTGAAGGAGTACCAGTAACTGTTGATCCAGTTAATAATGCCGGTACATTACCAGCACAAACATTTTGTATACCTGTAATTGTATTCGCATTAACCTGATCATTTATTCTTATAGTTAAACTTTGTTCTGCGTAACAAGATGAACCAACGGAAGAGTTTGCTCGAACTAGAATAACATCCATGTCGTTTAACGTCCCTAAAACAGGAGTATAAGAAGTAGAAGCTGAAGCAGATCGAACGCGTAGCCCATTAACATAGAATTCATAGGTTGCTGCTCCGGTAGTTCCTAAAGCATCAAAAGTAACCAAATCTCCTTCACAAAGAACGTTTGATGGAAGACCTGAAGTAAAACTAATTACAGGAACTGCATTCGTATCTACTGTAATGGTTATTGTATTAGAAGTTGCTAAATCATTTGTTCCTGGACATTGTACGCTATTAAAAGTTGAGAATACCAAACGTCTAAATGCAGTGGTTGATGTTAAAGGAATCGGATCGTATTCATTTGAAGTTGCGCCAAATATATCAGTAAAAGGGTTAGAGCCCGTTCTACTTTGCCACTGATAACTTAATGTTGATCCGGCTATATCTGCAGTTGGATCAGAAAAACTATTAAGTATTGTTGGATCACCACCAGAACAAATAGTCTGAGAGCCTGTGATACTATTTGCACCCGTCAATCCATTCACTCGAATGGTTAAAGATGCTGAATCACTACATGTAGCTCCATTAGTAACTCGAACTAAGATTATATCGTTATCAGATAATGTAAGTGTATTTGAAGCTAATAGCGAGTTGAATGTGTTTGAAGAGACACCAGCTGTTTGAGCTAAACCGTTAACGAAAAATTCATAGGTATATCCAATCACTAAAGGTCCGGCCGTAAATATCGGAAACTCTTCAGAACACATAGTATCTAAGGTTAATCCTGATGAGATAGATGCAGATGGTTTTGCTGTGATACTCATCTCAATTGAAGATGAAATAGTAGAACAACCATCTGAGTTAGTAACCTGAACAGTAATCTGATCTCCATTTAGTAAATCTGACCTTGAGATTGTATTTACAGAACTAGGAGATCCTAAACTTGTTCCATTTCTAAAGAATTCATAGCTAACTCCTCCAGATGCGGTAAACGCAATTGAATCGCCTACACAAGAGATCCTATTTCCTACTAAAGTTGCTGATGGTATAGGTGATATAGTAATGGAAACAAAATTACTTACATCCTCACAGCTTTCACTGTTGAAAGAATTTATGACAACTCTTCTAAAGTCTGTCGATGATGATAATACTGATGGGGTATAGTTTTGAGAAGTTCCTCCACTAATATCTACAAATGTATTCGTTCCTATTCTACTCTGCCATTGATAGGTTATAGTTCCTGATGGAAAAGCTGTTAATGATGTTCCTGTTAACTGTGCTGGAGTGTCCCCTGAACATATAGATTGTGTATTTGAAACTGTATTTGTTCCTACAAATCCTAGAACTGTAACTGTTATTGTTTGCTCTGCTATACAACTTGTTACGGAAGATGAAAAAGCTCTTAATGTTATTTGATCTCCATTATTTAAACTTCCTGGTGTTGGCGTATAAGTTAATCCTGTTGGAGATGCTTGTGCTGGTCCTGTACTTGTTCCATTTATAAAGTACTCATAGGTGTCTGCTCCTATAGTTCCTGTTGAATCGAATGTTACCGTATCACCTGAACATAAAGTATCGTTTGAAAGACCCGATGTAAAAACAAGAACGGGCAAGTCGGAAGAATCAACTGTTACGGTTACCGTATTTGATGCTGCTAAATCAGCTGTACCTGGACATTGAACCGAATTAATTGTTGCGAAAGCTAATCGACGGAATAATGTAGTTGTTGATAAAGAACTTGGGTCGTAATTTAATAATGTAGCACCTGGAATGTTGCTAAATGAATTTGATCCAATTTTACTTTGCCACTGATAACTTATTGTTGCCCCAGCTATGTCTGCATTTGGAACTCCTGCACTTGATAATAATACAGGGTCACCTCCTGAACAAATTGTCTGTTCCCCAGAAATACTGTTGACTCCTGTTAATCCGTTTACTAGAATTGTTAAGGTTGCAGTATCACTACATCCATTTGTATTAATTACTTCAACAGAAATTATAGAATTGTTAGTTAAACTTAATGAAGAACTAGCGGTGTTAAAAATATTGTTCGAAATGCCAGTAAACTGCTGTGCTCCATCTACATAGAAATTATAGCTATTCCCTACAACTAATGGTCCTGCAGTAAATATTGGAAAGTCTTCAGGGCACATAGTATCTGAGATTAATCCAGATGAAATAGACGCAGATGGCTTGGGCGTAATATTCATAGTAACTAAAGATGAAACAGAAGTACATCCGTCACCATTAGTAACCTCAACTGATATTTGGTCTAAATTAGTCAAATCAGTTCTGCTAATTGTGCTTGATATGCTAGCTGCACCTAAACTCAGTCCGTTATTAAAAAATTCATAACTAACTCCTCCTGATGCAGTAAATACTACAAGATCTCCAATACAAGCAGTATTTGTTCCTGTAAGGGTTGCAGTTGGTGCCGGATTAACGGTTATAGATAACGCATTACTTATATCTATACATGTAACATTATTGAATTCTGAATTTACAATCCTTCTAAAATCAGTAGAAGCAATCAATGAAGGGGGCGTATAGGTTGATGAATTCGTGCCAACTATATCTGTAAATGAATTAGTACCTACTCTACTCTGCCATTGGAATGTAATTACCGCTCCCGAAATATCAGTTGAAGGAATACTAAGGCTTGTAAATGGTGTAGGTAAAGAGTTTTCACATACAATTTGATCATTACTGATTGTATTTGACCCTGTAAAGGAATTAACACGCATTGTAATTGTAAACGAACTAAAACAAGGAGAGGCTGTTGTAGAAATAGCCTCTACTCGAACAGTAGAATTATCTGAGAGTGTACCTCCAGCAACAAATAATGTAGTTGAAGTACTTGAAGGGCCTTGACTTATATTATCTATAAAGTATTCATAACTATTAGCGCCTGTAGTTCCTGAGGCATCAAAAGTAACATCATCTCCTGCACAAATCACATCATTAAGAGCACCCGAAACAAAACTAACTGATGGAAGAGCTACAGGATCAACGGTTACAGTAACCGTATTAGATGTAGCTGCTATAAGATTTGATGGACTTGGACAAACAACCGAGTTTAAACTTGTGAAGGCTATTCTTCTAAATGCTGTTGTCTCAGAAAGTGGAGCAGCATTGTATCGTATAGATGTAGCGCCTGGTATATCTACAAAACTACCTGAAGCAGTTCTACTTTGCCATTGATAAGTCAAAACAGCATCTGCAGGGGTAGCAACTGGTGTGGCTATACTATCAAACTCATCTGGATCTCCCCCAACACAAATTGTACTCACACCACTAATTGTATTAAACCCTGTTAATGATAGAACACGAAGTGTTATGGTTGAAGAACTTGTACAAGATGCTGAATTTTCAACAACAACTGATATCTGGCTCGAGTCTATTAAGGTGTAGGTTGCTAAAGAGGTGTCAAATGTATTCGTAGAAACTCCAAGATTTTGAAAAACACCATCTACATAAAAACTATAAGTGTAACCTGCAGCTGCGGGAGTTGCTGTAAAAATAGCAAACTCTCCTTCACACAAGGTATTGGCGGTAGCATTGGAGCTAAGAACTGCAGTAGACATAGCAGGTACTGAAATTGTTATTGAATTCGAGGTTCCTACACATCCTTGAGCGTTAGACCCTAAGATTGATACAACTTGTCCATCAGTTAATCCTGTTATCGAATTAGTGTTGGATGTCGATGTGGTTACTTGGCTTATACCATCAACAAAATATTCATAAACTACCCCTCCTGAAGTTGTGAAATTAACCGTATCACCTGAACAAATTGAAGCAGATCCTCCTGAAAGTATTATTGTTGGCCCTTCATCAACATTTACACGAACACTAGTACTCAAAACAGAACATGTTTCACTATTAAAAAGAGAATAAGTTATTCTTGAAAATCAGTTGTATCAGATAGAAACTGGGGGTGAAAATGTATTTGAAGTAGCTCCTGAAATATCAGAAAAACTATTGGTCCCTGTTCGACTCTGCCATTGATACGATATTGCACCACTTATTGGAGAGGTTGCTATTGCACCCGAAAGCTGTGATGGGTTTTCACCACTACAGATGGTTTGATCTCCAGTTAAAGTTGATGATACCGATATGCCGTTAACTCTGATTGTTTTGGTCACTGTATTTGAACATCCTGTTCCACCACTTCCAAAAAAAGCAATTACAGAAAGTACATCACCGTCTGAGAGTACTCCAGCTGAAATAGTATAGGTACTCGTTGAAACGGGTCCCGTTTGAAGTAAACCATTAACATAAAATGAATAACTCGATGCTCCCACAGAAGAACTTGCATCCATTACAAGGGATGCATCATTACATAAAACATCATTAGCATTTGATGTAACTAAATTAGCCGTTGGCAATACTCCACCATAATTCAATTGTATGGAGGATGAGATCATGTTACAAACTACTCCATTAAAAGTAGTAATAACCAATCGTCTAAAATCAGTAGTTGTGGTTACGGCGCTTGGAGCAAAAGTTTCACTTGTTGCACCTAAAATATCAGAATAAGTATTGGCTCCTATTCTACTTTGCCATTGAAATGTAGAAACCGCACCATCGGAAATTCTATCACTAGTAGGAGTTGATATACTTGTAAAAGGGTTTGGAACATCACCTGAACATAAGTTTTGAGAATTACCTATAACATTATTTCCTGTTAAAGAATTTATACGAATCACAAAACTAGTGTCATCATAGCATCCAGTCCCCGATGTACCTTGAAATGCTCTAACGGTAATGGTAGATGAATCTGAAAAAATTCCTGAATTTATTGTGTATGAAGCCGAAGCTTGAGGTGCTCCTCCCAACGGATTCCCGTTTACATAAAAACGATAGCTCGCAGCATTTAAGGAAGTTGATGCATCAACAATAAGATCATCACCTGCGCAAACCGTTAAATTTATTGCATTAGAAGTTAAAACAGCTGTTGAATTGGAATCTACAGTTACAGTAACAACATTAGAAGTAGCAGAAGCAACAGTATTACACTGAACTAGATTAAAAGTAGAATAAATTAAACGCCTATAAGCAGTAGTTTCGGTTAGTACTCCTGGATCATAAGTTATTGAAGTTGCTCCTGAAATATCAGCATAAGGATTAGAACCTGATTTACTCTGCCATTGATATGATATAGCTGCTCCCTCTGACTCAAGGTCAGCAACATAAATTGAGCTGTTATTTATAATAGATGGGTCATCTCCAGAACAAATTGTTTGAGATCCGGTAATTTGATTGGACCCTGAAACTGAATTCATTCGAAGTGTAATAGAGTCCTCATCATAACAAATAGTTGTACTAGAGGCCCATGTTCTGACAGTAACGAAAATGTTATCTGTTAAAACCGAAGAATATGAATATGTGGTTACAGAAGAACTTGCTTGAACAGAAAGACCATTAACAAAAAATTCAAAGTATGGAGCTGGATTACTCCCTAAATCTCCTGCAGTAAACAAAACTGAATCTCCTTCGCAAGCAATATTATTATTTGCTGAGGAAGTAATAGTCCCGTTTGGCAAGGGCTGTGAAATTATATTTATTGCTGATGAATTTACAGAAGAACAATTTGTAGTAAAGTATGCAACTACATTTACTACATCAGCATGATTAAGGTTTGATGTTGTAAAAGAAACGGACGATTGTTTTGGACCCAATAATACTCCGTTTCTAAAAAACTCGTATTCATCTCCAACTGCAGATGATGTCAATTGAACAGAGTCACCTTGGCAAATTGTTATGGTTCCAGAGCCATAATTAGAGGTTAAGGTCGGTTGCGACGGTGTCGGTAAAATAAGAACCTCATAACTTTGTGTATTGTTTGAAACTGCATCAGTTCCAGCGGAAGGAGCAACTTCAACACTTATTGTGGTTGAACCTGTATTTGAGAATTGTAAAGTTGTTGGCCAGTTAAATATGGCAAAATTACCGTTCCTTATTTCATTAGTAAAAGGACTTCCAACAGAATTTGTACTAAACGAGGCTGTTGCAATATTAGAACTAGATGGTGAGAGGGTATTACCCGTTACCGTTAAGGTAGCCAACATTGAAGTAGTTGTTAAATCAAGAGTATTAGCACCATCATTGTTAACTTGAAAAGTTAGGTTGGTAGAAGAACCTGAACAAAACTGTTGAGTTGTACCAGGGGCAGGAACTGTAATTTGACTTCGGTCATTTAGTCTTAAATCATAAGATTGAGCAGTTGCTTCTAGAAAAGGAAACAATACTAATCCTCCTATAATCAGGAACTTATGTAAAACTGAAAATCTTTTAATCAAAATAAATATAGTGTGTCAAGCTTTAAACGTCTAATTTATATAAATATTGTGAATAAATTCAAGGAAAAAACAACTGTTTTTTAGTTTTAAACTTACTCAATAAACTTTTTTTCACGCATCCAGTTATCATTATACATTTTTCCAATATACCTGCTCCCTGAATCGTGAAGCAAGACAACTACTATGTCGTCTGGCTTAAAATTACTTTTCAATTGCAATAAACCTTTAATTGCAGCACCACATGAATTGCCCGCAAAAATACCTTCTTCCAAAGCCATCTTTCGAGTGAAAATTGCTGCATCTTTATCTGTTACTTTTTCGAATGCATCAATTACTGAAAAATCAACATTTTTAGGAAGTATATCTTCCCCTATTCCTTCTGTTATATAAGGGTAGATCTCGTTTTTGTCGAAGATTCCCGTTTCGTGGTATTTTTTAAAAACAGAACCGTAAGTGTCAATTCCCCAGATCTTAATCTTTGGGTTTTTCTCTTTCAAAAATTTACCTACTCCTGATATGGTTCCACCGGTTCCAACTCCAACAACAAAATGTGTTATTTTTCCATCTGTTTGTTCCCAAATTTCTGGCCCCGTTTGTTCGTAATGAGCAAGTGAATTTGATGGGTTATCATATTGATTTACATACCATGAATTTGGTGTTTCTTCTGCAATTCGCTTAGACGTTGAATAATAAGATCTTGGATCTTCTGGAGCTACATCTGTTGGGCAAACTATTACATGAGCACCAACTCCTCTAAGAACGTCAAATTTCTCTTTAGACTGTTTGTCTGTTGAAACACAAATTAACTTATATCCTTTTACAATAGCAGCAAGAGCTAAACCCATTCCAGTATTCCCTGATGTACCCTCAACAATTGTCCATCCTGGCTTTAAGCGACCATCAGATTCTGCATCTTCTACCATCTTTAATGCCATGCGGTCCTTTGTAGAATTCCCAGGATTAAAGCTTTCAACTTTAGCCAAAACCAAAGCATCTACTTCACTGGTGATTTTATTCAATCGGACTAAAGGGGTATTCCCAATTGTTTGGAGGATGTTTTCCGCGTAATTCATAAAAAAATATTAAACCAAATTTACATTATTTCGTTGGGTTAAATAACCTAAAAATGTTAAATTTTTATTGAACACGCATTACTTTGGAAGGGTCTATTTTAGTAACCACCAATGAGGGAACATACAGTAATATGGTGCATATAATAATAACCCCAGCGTTTAATAAAAATAGATTTGAAAAAGACAATAAAATTGGGACTTCAGAAACATAATATGTCGAAGGGTCGAGATGAATCCAATTGAATTTTTTCTGCCCAAAAACCAAAACTAAGCCAATCAAATTTCCTATAAAAATTCCTTTGATTATGATATAAAAAGCATTCCACAAAAACACCTGCTGAATTAACACATTTCTAGCTCCCATAGATTTCAATAATCCTATCATTTTGGAACGCTCTAAAATTAAAACCAACAAAGCTGTTGCCATATTTAGTGTTCCTACTAAAAGCATAAGAATTAGTATAATAGCAACATTAAAATCAAATAATGAAACCCATTCAAACAAACCCGGAAACATCTTATCAACGGTGATACTGTCAATGTGCGGTGGGAGTTGATTATAAATCTCTTCATTCTTTTGAGTCAAATCAACTCCTTCTTTTAAAAAAACTTCAATTCCCCCCACTTCCTCTGAGCTCCATTTATTAATTCTCTGAATGTGTCGAATATCCGCGAAAAGATAAGAAGAATCAAAATCCGGAAAACCGGTTTCGTAAATTCCAACAACCTTGAAATAACGAGTATTAGGAGAAGCGGATGGAGTTTTACTTTGAAAATATGCTGTGATTTTATCACCAATATTAATCTGTAAACGATTAGCTATGGTCTCTGATAAGAGTACTTCATTATTTAAATTTTGATTCGTAATTGGGTATCTGCCCAAAACTAAGTAAGTGTCTAAATTATTCCATCTATATTCAGACCCAACTCCCTTTACTATAAGCCCCTCAAAGTCAGTTATTGACTTTACCAGAGCCGCTTTACTGGTCGTTGCTTGAAGATGATCTATTTCCTCAGAATCATTCCACGCATTCAAATTTAATTCTGACAGACGTATTGCTCGAGTAGAAACTTTTGAATTATTATTTTCAAATGGTGCAATATGTAACTGACCACTAAAAACTATTATCTTCTTCTTAATTTCTTGCTGAAGCC
>Ga0209406_1002562_pt1 | contig 12083 bp, 13 predicted proteins | sample COGITO_mtgs_1204_FD_184808 | JGI IMG/M metagenome (GOLD analysis project Ga0209406, IMG submission 184808) | Pelagic marine microbial communities from North Sea - COGITO_mtgs_120426 (SPAdes) (version 2) | ecosystem: Environmental > Aquatic > Marine > Epipelagic ...
TAAAGCATCTCCATTATATAAAATGTTTTTAATATCAGGGGTGATATATAATTCTAAATAACAATCGGAATCAAACCATGTAAGGGGGATACTCTTAGCACCTGATAGTAATCCCTGAAGAGTTGGAGAATAATGATTTTTTGTAGATGTGAACTTGGTTTTAGCTGCATTAGCACTACCCTCAACAGGGTTTCCTTCTAATGCCTGAGTACCGCCACGAGATTGAGCAATAGCTGATTTATTAGTTATAGAATTTGGGAAAGCTGCAGAATAATCACTATTTGCTAATAGATTAGTTGCAAAAATTGCTTGTTGATTTTGTTGCATATTAATAGATTGACCATTTGGACCTATAAAATCAATACGATCCCAGGCCGCATTTATACCAATCCAACTATGTACTAAATTACCAGCACCTCCTCCAGCACCTGCTAAAACTGTTCCATCTACTACACACTCCATGGTTACATTAATAAAAGTATTGCTAGTATTCATAAAACCATGTGCTACTGGTGGGATAGCTATTCTTACAGTTTCACCTAATTCATAACTTGTTGCCTCTGAATTTAATTTTGTACGAAAACTGTATCCATCGGTAGCATTTGGAATTCTCTCGTATATGAAATTATCACTAGTTACAGTTGTCATTTTGTATATATTATAATTAGATATAAAATTTATATTATTATAGTATTTCATTAATCAATAACTAAATGATATGGAATTATTGGTTTATCTAATAATATATCATTTTGCTTATAAGATTTATCACATATTACAACCTTATCATTTCCTAAAAAATCATTAATGAGTTGTTGGTTTCTATGAATAAATACTTTTGGTAAAAATTGTTTATCTAGTGGAATCATTATATTGTATATTTAGATTTTATTTTATCTATTACTAGATTATTCCATTATTCTATTCCATTATTCTATTCCATTATTCTATTTCATTATAAAGTTCTAGTTAATAATCCAGATACAACATCTAAATGATATTTAACACCTACAACTAAGACTCCTTGGATTACTTGATCTAAAGATGCTACAATACTATTAAATCTATCCATTTGTAATACAACCTGCTTACTTCTAAAATCTCTCCCTGTTAATTCTCTAGATTTATCATTACTAGATAATGTAGATAATCCCCAATAGAAGTTTGGGGGATCAATACCCACACCACTACCATTATTCCCAAACGGTCCTAACTGGTTTGGTACGGCATTTGGACCGTTTACAGGATAATCGTTTGTTGCTAATGTGGTGGGAACGTAGTTGGAATAGCCGATTAAGATTTGCGTAGGATCCACAGGGTCTATTTGGTCAATATCATCTCCACCAATTGGACTGGCTAATTGACTTTCAGTATTTAATATCTCATTAGATGCTCTAGTAGTTGTTTGTAAATTCATGACCGTTTGAGGGATACTGTTCTTAATTGCTGATAAGTCGGCTACTCCAATATTTCTAGAGTTTACAGGATCACCATTTACTAAAACATTTGATTGATACATACCAGGGAATAAACTTTGATATGGCATAGTACTACCTGCAACTTGACTACTATACCATGACTGGCAATAAACACTTTTTACGTCACGGTAATTAGAATTTGTTAATAATAATCTTACAGAGGGTGTGGCAGGGTTAGCAGATACCACATTACTAATAAAGGTTGTGGCATCCCATTCAAGATCATTAGTTTTAAGATTATTTTTAATATTTTCAAATGTTGCATCATCATATCTAATAGTTTTAACTTCTAGGGATACATTTTTAATTGAGTATGTTGAGTCATTTCCAATTGCTAAGGTATTACCTGTTACTGGATCTTGAGCATATACTACCTCTGACAATCTATCAGTAAAATAGAATCTTACAATTAATCCATTTCTTAACATACCAATTGGAATCGATTTTCTAGCGGAAGGTCCAAATAAAGCAGAAAGAGCAATTGGACATGACACTTTCTGGGTTGTTGCTACAGGTGGAAGGGCGGCTACACTGCTTAACGCTCTACCTGTACCCTGACCCCCGACTGCTCCTTGAGTTTCGTTAGCGTACAAATCTTGAACACTAGGACTGCTATTTATTTGACTTTTGCTTGTATATAATTTAGTCATCATGTGTAATATTCTATTTGCATCTGTTACATCTTCTAAAGTTTCTCCATTTGAGATTACAGTATATCTTTTAAACATTAACATAGCAGATCCTTGAGAGTATAAGTCAAAAGCGGTAGTGTTTGCGGTTGGGTTTGTAGCGGTTGCTGTAAAATCAAAATTGATCTTGGATTTCGTACCATCAATGAACGAATTGGACTGACTATTGATCCTAAATTCCACGAAGTCTGATTTATTGGTGTATTGACCCCCGTTTGATGGAGCTACCTTTATGTAATTACAAGAAGTAGATGCAATGGGTTGCCTTAAAGCCAAATATTCAACGCTTTGATTTACGAAATTATTTACTTCAGGTGCTAGGAATTGTTCATCAGCAAAAGTACTCATTATTATATATTCTAGTTAGATATATTATTTTGAGAATAGATTATTTTATAATTCAATTATTATAATCCAGTTCTTATTATTGGTTTTTTCGGTGTTAAAAATAAATTGTTTTTAGGTTTAAATCTTGCTGCTGAATGTTGATAAAAAAAATACCCTGCTAGACCAACTAATGAAACTACACCTATACCAGTCATTAACATAGATGTAGTTGCTATTGCTGAATTCACCTCTGCCAATTCAGCCATTTCCGTTGATAACGCTATTTCTACATCTTGGTTTACTCCTTCTACTACTTCATGAAATGGAGTTAATTTTATAGTTCCTTCGTTTTCTAATGATGTACTAGTATGTACACTAATATCATCATTTAACATGTTATCTTCGTTTACTTTGTCTAAAATTTCAGGATCATCTAGATTGGGTTCAGAACCCTGTAAAGATTTTGAAACATAAATATTATCAGTAAAAGAATTATGTATATATGGATTAATATCCTCGGCTTCCTCAGTTACATCAACTAAGTCAGGCCGCATACCAGTATTAATAACTTTATTAAAATTCCTAATATCTGCAAGTAGAGCATCATAATCATACTCCTCTATAGGATTGTCTTCTAGGTAGTCTTCATATTGCTCAAGTAAATCCCCCTGTCCATCTCCTACATCAGTATAATGATTGTCTACAAATTCATTAAATGATGCTGTATCAGGATTTTCATAATTATTATCTAAAAACTCTTTGAATGCTGGAACTTTATCAGTATCTAGTAATAAATTATGAGGTAGTGCTACACCTGAATAATCGGCAGCCGTCCCTGCTGTTTCATCTAGAACATCTCTTAATGGTGTATACTCAGGATAATGTATCTCTAAATCCCCATTTAGGGGGAATGTATTTCCATCATTGCCTGTTATTTGTTGGGCTTCTAAAATAAAGTCTCGGTGTTGTTTCATACCCCGTATAACTTCTTTTAGACCTGGTAACTGTGATTGTAATTCACCTTGTCTTATATTTGATGCAATTTTTGCAGCTGCAAATGTTGTAACCGTTGCTGCTTGTCCTCCAGTTATAGATATGTCACTATCTGCAGGTGTGGCTAAACTAACAAAATCACTTCCTTGTCTACTGCTGTATGCTCTTTTATCTTTATTATAGTCTGGGTGTACCCACCCATTATATCCATAAAATAATATATTTTTATCATTTTTATGATTTTTTAAAATATTCATACCTAAGGTATTTCCTAGAGAGTGACCTGCCATGATTATTTTACGATTTGGATATTTAGATCTTATAGCATTATAAACGTTTTCATCTCTATTATATCTATTTAATAATGCACCTGACAAAAAATCAGGCATACCTACTTTAGTTACTGCTTTTAATCCAATTATAGCGTCGGCATAAAAATCTATTGCATTTACAGAACCTCTTAAACCTAATAAGATATTTCTACCTTTATTACCTATATAAACAGCGTGTTCTGGTGTTGATAGTGATTTAGATAAACGGTAACCTTTCATATCCCTTCTGTTTTTTGGGGCAGTATATACTTCACTCATTACATGTCTTGCTAAATTTTCGGTTTCTGCTCTAGATTGAGGAATACTGGGAATTAGTGGGGGTGGTGTACTTCTCCGTATACCTGTAGGAATTAATGATGGTTGAGTAATACCAGTTGGAATTAATGATGTATTATTATTATTAGTAATACCTGTAGGAATTAATGATGGTTGAGGAATACCTGTAGGAATTAATGATGTATTATTATTATTATCATTTGCTATTCTTTGATTTCTAGAATTTATAATATTTAATGGATTATTATTATCAGCATTTATTATTTCCTGTTCTCTTGTTGAATCAGTAGATTTATTTAATGATCCGCTAGTTAATAACTTATTATATGCTTCATTATCTGATAACTGTAAAAATGGATTTACCCATGGTTCTATATTAACAGGATCTGTATTATAATTATCTCTTTTAATCTGTTTGATTCTTTCATTAAAAGACATATATATTGTATAGTGATATTATTATTACATTTTCCTTTTTCGTCTTCTTTCAATAGTTGGATTACGTGCTGTTACTATATTAGAATCATTATCTCTACCATTTCTAATCTGGTTACTGTTATTAGAAAATGAAACAGCACTAGACATTTTTTTAGAGTTAATGGGCTCTTGAGTTGCATATTTCCCTGAAAGAAGGTTTTTAGATAATTGTGCTGATATCCCCATACTACGGGCGTTTGCTCGTTGACCTGATGTGGGATTTGTACGATCCATATTTGTGGGGTAATTACGTTTTCCAAATCCAGTAGATTTTACTAGATGTACGTTATCCATTTTGTTATATATTATTATTAGATAATAATTTAATGTAATCTAAATCGTCTTGCTAATCTTTGGGGTTTTACAAATTGGGGTTCATCATCGCTAGAAGATTCAGAATATTCTTCAAGTGGTGGTGGGATAAATTTGGGTTTCTCATCTAATACGATACGTTTTTTATAAACTTTTTTTTGTTTAGGAGGATCTGGAACAGGGGTTTCAACTGGTACAGGGGGGGGTACAGGTTTTTCTGCTTCTTCTTTATGTTTTTTTAACAATTCCCTTTTTATTCTATTATTTTCTAGTAGTTTTGCTGTTGCTGCTAATTGCTTCTCAGTTCTAGGTTTTTTAACCTTAGGAGGTGCTACAACTGGTGGAACAACCTTTTCTACTTCTACAACAACCTTTTCTACTTCTTCATCTTCCTTATTATTTTTATTTTCAATCATTATATTTAGTATGTAGAAAAAAAATAATATTAATATACTTTATATAGCATGAACCAAAATGAGAAGATACGGAAGATTAAAGAGAAAAATTATAACACTAATCCTGTTAACATAGAACCGTTCGTTAATCCCTTTTTGAGATTATCTGATAATCAGGTTTTAAACAAATTACTAAATCATTCATTACCAAAACCAGGGGCATCTAATCAAAATAGTGTTATTGTTCCAACATCATCATCAGGTAGCATTAGACGTGGGTTTCCTAATAGTAATCAACGAGGGGGTATTATTTTAGATGGACCTGGTTAAAAGAATTACAAAATTAAAAAATAACTATAGTATATATAATGAATCAAAACAGAAAAATTAAACAGATCAAGGAAGAGAATTATTACACTCCTCCAGTAAATATAGAACCTTTCGTTAATCCGTTTCTTAGATTAAGTGATAATCAGGTTTTAAATAAACTATTACATAATACATTACCTGGTGCTGGAACATCTAATGAACCTACTTCTGATACTGTTCCTTCATCTGCTCATGGTAGTATTAGGCAAACGTATCCATATAGTAATCAGGAGGGAGATGTTATTATAGATGGAGATCCTGGAAATAACAGGGGCGAATTAAACAATCCTACAACCGTAACAGCCCCTGGAGGTAACGATGATAGTGAATTTGAACCCCCTGTTAGACGTGATCCTGATGATGATTCAGATTTACCTTTAAGAGATGGTGAGAGTAGAGATCCTGAATTACCTAATAGAAGAAGGGCACCTGATGCAACTACGGCACCGTTACCCTCTTATACTGAGGGGTCTCCTAATTTACAAGCTCAGTTAGTTGCATGGCAAACGAATAATGATCCTAATGTTGTACCTGATGTTGCCCAAATTTTAAATAGAATACCTAGAATTAATGTTGGGGAAAACGATGATGTATCGTTTATGGTAGGACAACCTGATACATTAGTTGTGCATTATCAAAATGGTGACTATCAAACTTTTAGCTTTGGAACTGGTAGAATGGTTACTATGAATGATAGAAGCAGAACTCCTCCTAGGAGTGATGGAAGGGGGGAGGGGCAAACCTTTTTAACACAGAGTGAAACACCTAATTATCCAACTAGAACTCCTCCATAAATTTAAAATATGTATATATATTATAAATGGATACTAGAAGACTGTACTTAAACTCAAAGGATACTGATACCCCATACGTTTTGAACAACGGTTTACATGTGTCAGTTAAAGAAGCAAATATATCTTGTCTTCCTGATCAAAATCTATCTGTTTCTTTAGTTAGGGCAGAATTTCCAACAACATTAGAGGCTGTAAACAGAACAACTAAAATAGGGAACTCACCCACAAAAAATATTAGTTTATTAACATATTCATTTAATGCAACGGTATACAGATTGTATTTTAATGATTATCTTGATGTAAATGGTGGTATAGCAAATCATACAAATATGTTATGGACTTTACAAACCAAGATAAATAACATAGTTGATAAAATCAATTTAGATGTCGGGTCCCCGCTCTTGAAATATAACGATGAAAACGGCACTACAACTAATCGATTAACTTGTGATGCCAGTATCACATTTGATTATACACAATCTAGTAAAAAAGTATTAATCGCTTTGGGACTATATACAGATGCTAATACTGTTATTAACACTACAACAACTGCACCTTATGAATACAACCTTGCTAGTGCTCTACCTGTATTATATCTTGCTTCTAATTTATCGGTTACAAGTTTTACTAGTAGAAATGGGGGAAATATTCAAAATATATTAGCTAGTGTACCCCTTACGATTGATAGTCAGATAACTGGATATAAATTATTGGCTAGTAGTGTTGGGGGAAGTGATGAGGATAGTATAGTATTACCAGCAGGGATTAATTACATTAATCATGCTAACGCAGGAGCACATAAACCGATTTCTCAACGCTATATTGGGGATATTGAATTACTGTTACAAAATGAAGAAGGATTGGAGATAGGTACAGGACAGAATAACTGGAGTTGCACCATAGAAGTTAAAACGGTTTCTGCAATTACTAATTAATTTATGCAATTACTAATTAATTTATGCAATTACCAACTAATTAAAAATATATATATTAAAATAAAATTGAATTGATTATTTATTTTTAATTATTAAAATTATAATTAAAAATGAATAGAAAATATAGAAATAAGCGGTATCGTGAGAAGCATAGTGTTAATTTATCAATAAAGGGTAAGAGGTATTATATTGCTAATAGAGAAAGGACTATGAATACTAATAGGTTATATAAACTGCATGTTAGAAGTGAATTTGGAATGTTATGTAAGATGTATTAATTACATTCCTCCTTTTTTATGTTACATTTCAATATCTTCCAATTCCTGTATTTGTTAATATATTTTTCATTTAATATTAAATGTAAACTTGATCTTGGAATTCCTGTTTTATCCTGTACATCTCTCCAGCAAGAGCAGTAAATGGTTTTGTCTTCTAATCGGTTAATACATTCATAACGGTAATTGGATAGGTATCTCATTATATATATAACTAGATTCCTTTTTAAATGCTTTTTGGAGAAGAGGGTAGAAGATCTGATAATGAATATCTCATTTCTAACACAAAATCCTTTTTTTGACACAAGTTCTGACACACTTTTTTAACTGCTGTATCCCTCACCTCTCGTTGAGTTCCTTATATATTACTTATAAAATTAAATTTTATATATATATGTGTCAGATGTGTCAGAAGTGTCAACTAAATAGTATGCTTCAAAAAAAAGTAAAATAGTTTGAGTGCAAGTTGCAGAAATATTTGAGGTTAAAATATATGTAGGAGTTGAGTACCTTTATACCCCCCCTATTTTCAGCACTTTAGACACACATACACATTATCATATCCGCTACTCATCATCCTCTATCAAGAAACCCTGAGAGAACCCTGACGAATCCATTTCTTCTATTTTAGTAGTAGGAAATTCAGTTTCTAGCAAATTATATAAATCTATTCTGTTTATTTCATAACAATTTTGGGGATTACCAGAACCGCTCAATCTACATCTTGCTTCTATTATACTTTTAAACTCTAATACGTCTCTATTAAACTTACTAGCAGTAGCACCTATTACACTTAATCCACTATCTCCAAGATATTTTATATATTTCTTTCTAAAATCAGTTTTTTTTAATAACCAATTCTGATCTTTAGTATAAACACAAGAAGGTGGATCTATAGTATCTAAAAAATCTTGTAAGAAGCAGATTAGAGGCGGTCTATTCTCCAAGATCATATTCGTTTTGATTTCTGTTTTTGGAATCTTTCTAGTATCAAAACCTTCTAAATCCATGTTATTAAAGTAATGAAATACACCTCCAACTATTTCTCTATCAGCAAGTCCCTCTGTAAACGCTTTAAAAAACACTCTATCTTGTAATAACACATCAGTACTTTTAATTACACAAAATCTGCGGTCATTCTCTGACAGTACCACTGGCTTTTTATTATTACTAGCAATAAATAACCTCATACAATTTTTAGTTTTATAAGGGGTAACTCCCTTTGGATTGATTAGAATATATTTTGCTGTTGTTTTATCTTTAAATTTTTCCAAGTACTCAACCGCTGATGAATTTGATGCTTCATTCAACTGTATCATGATCTTATGCTCTGCTTCTGAATTAAATGCACCAAACAAAAGGTCCACATCACTAGTTTTAGTTGAATAGTTTTGATTATCAAGCATACATTCAATTAAAAAAGTTAGCTGATCTTTTCCCACCCCTTCTTTGCCTAGCATTACAACTGCTTGTTCGCATTGCACGCTAGGGTATTGGATTAGGGAAGCTATATATTTTAGTAAATATTCATATGCATCTTTTTCTCCACCGCATAAATTGTATATTAAAGTATTAACATATTTCTCTATAAAATCCATATCAGGTTCAACGTATTCTTTAGTAAAACTGAATGGTACAAATTTATTAAATTTATTAGTACACTTAGAAGGCCCTTCTTTATTATAAGGTTCAAATTCAAACAAGTCATAAGTTCTCTTTTTTTCATCAAGCAGCCATTTGTTGATAAACCGAATATATTTATTTTCATCATTTTTAACTAGCGGACTTGCTTGATGTAATATTTTGAACTTTTCGTGACTATATAATACATATTCTCCTCCAACACGTGATACATAGCATAGTGGAGATCTGACAAAGCAGTTTTCTTTTTCAAATTCTAGTTTTAATTTAGCATACATGAGATTAGAATCTTTAATTTCTTGTTCTAGTACTAATTCAGGATCTTTCCAATTCTCAGGTATAAATATTTCATTATGATGTTTTTTTTCAACCCATTCAACATTATATTTTCTAGTAATATCATTCAGAATATTAACATCTAACTTTTCTATACAGAGAAGACCGTCAAACATCTTTGTATATTGGTCTGTTTTAAGGCTATTAACAACTAATTGTATTATTTCATTTTCAATCTTGCAAAGTAAAAAGTTAATCTTACTACTTAATGGATTCTTCTTATTATCTGTTGTTAAATCAGGATAAAATGTTAATAGTTGTTCTTTACACTCTTTATTTTCTAGTAAAAATAACTTTAACCAAGTATTCTTAGTCCTCATGTTGTCGCTATTCAACGCTACTAATACTTCTCTTTTTGTAAGATTATATTTTTCTAGTGTTTCTTTTCTGCTGTCGCAATACATTTTTAATTGGGGTACATTAATATTATGAAGATTTGCTAAATATAACATAATTTTAGGGTGTGCGTTAGATACATCATAGTCACTGTACCTATCATCTATTATAAAGGTTCTAATTTTATGTTGTAGATTCTGAATACCAAAATCACTAGAATACTGCCGTCCCTCTGTTCTATTTTTTGCATACTTATAGGTCATAGGCATCTCCCCATTTTGAGAAATTACTAATTTTAGATACTTGATAATCTGACTATGGTAAACCTCCCATGAATAAGTATTGCCTTCTTTAGAGTACTCTGATGAGTCATAAATGATGCTTTTAAGTTCCATTTTGCTTAAACTTAATAAATATTTACAATTCCTAACTTTCAAAAACTCTTCCATTTTGTATAATTATATATATTTATTATCTGCTTAAATAAAAAAAGCAATAAATAAATCTAGTTAAATATATTTAAAAGCAATCATACTAGAATATATATAATGAGTAGAACTTGCGAAACCAAAAATTGTAAAAATCGGTGTTGTAAATACCCTAGTGGAAGTTGGAAACCAAACTGTAATGAGTGTTTTAGGAAGAGTAATAAATTTAAAGAGTGGAAAGAGAAACAGAACTTTAATAATTGGATTAATAATAATAATTTAGATTTAAATACTGGTATTACTCCTAATATTGGTACAGAATCTGATCTTGATTCATTAGAATCTTTAGAGATAGAGGGACGGGTAGATAATACCGTGTTATCAACACAAATACAGAATTTACAAAATACAATACTAGAATTACAAAATACAGTATTAGCATTAAAAGAAGAAACTACTAATAGTTTTAGAGTAATGAACCACGATATGGTACAATATATTTTTAAAAATAAATTACATAAAAAATAAATGTATTTTAACTAGAAATTTATAATAGTATTTTAACTAGAATTAATTTATTATTATATATTACATAAAATGAAAAAAAGCTATAATTTTATATATAAACATTCTGATAAAGAAATTGAATACTTTGCCTTTCTACAAGCAGAAGCAAGTAAGTCGTTCATGCGGAAAGTTAGATTTAAACAGGAGCAGGAAGACAATAAAAAAAAAGATAAACTAGAACAAATCACTTATACACATTACGGAACATTCACACCACCAGAATAAATATATTTATTTATTTAAATGCATTCTAATAAGTGATTGTACTTTAATTATTTTTAACACCATATACCTCTTAAACAAATCTTCTAAATATCCACAATCCGGTATTTTAGACACTCTCTCAATCCACATACCTAAGCATTCCCTCTCGCCCCTAACTATACTCCATGAATGATTATATTGCGTTGTATCAATATGTAAATATCTAAAAGAACCGTCTAAAGGGTAAATAAACTTACGTCTAATTTTATCATTTATATGTCTTTCTATTTTCTGAGTTAAAAACCTCACTACCTCTAAACATACTGGTAATCTACCTGAAGCAGCTCCACCATTTTGTTCTCCAATTAAATATTGATTAGTGTTAAAACTATCTACAAACCTATACATAGCATTATATACCATGTCTAGTCTCATATCTTTACCTAAAAAGAAGTATTCTTGTTTATTTTCAAAATAATTATTAACAGCATCCTGATTATATTCAAAATAATTATTAACAGCATCCTGTTTATATACGCATAAGTCTTCTTGGTGTTCTAATTCATCATTAAATACATTTTCTAATCCAATAACCCAATCATATCTTAAATCATCCATAGTAACCATTTTTTATTATAAACTAATTTTATTTATTTTATTTTTCAATTTTATTTTAAAATAATAATTTCTTTTAGTTAAATACAAAAAAACATTTAACCAGAAATATTATTATTCTGTGTATACCCCCCTTACCGTTGTTATAAAGCGTTGCTAGGAGGGGCATCTATCGCTAACCTGTCGTAAAACCCCTTGCTCTCCTGATAAACATACAAAACATTTAACAAGAAATATTATTATTATTATTATTTGTTATTTATGTCATAAATAACAAATAATAATAATAATAATTCTGTGTATA
>Ga0209406_1002583_pt1 | contig 12012 bp, 14 predicted proteins | sample COGITO_mtgs_1204_FD_184808 | JGI IMG/M metagenome (GOLD analysis project Ga0209406, IMG submission 184808) | Pelagic marine microbial communities from North Sea - COGITO_mtgs_120426 (SPAdes) (version 2) | ecosystem: Environmental > Aquatic > Marine > Epipelagic ...
TATATAATTTTTCTACATGTTCATCTAGTTCATTTAACGTAATTTTTTTTAAATACTTTTTTAACCAATCTTCGCGTTCTTTTGTAATATTGTTTTCAATCAAATAATTATGTAAATTTATTTGTTTATTTTTAATGGTAGGAAGTGGTACATTAATTTCGCAAAAACGCGATAAAATAGGTTTTAGAATTTTTCTTTTATTTGTGGTGATTATTATAAATCTTGTATTAAAATTAAATATCTCAATACAACGTCTTAGAGCGGATTGTGCATCGGTTGTCAATTCATGAGCATTGTCAAGAACCACTATTTTGAATTTATTTTTTATGTTAGTTTTACAAAAATATTTAATATCTTCTCTTATAAATTTAATACCACCGAATAACGCGCAATTGACATTTAAAACATATGTATCTATCATTGGTCGGTCATTATTGTAAATATTTTTTATAAAATTGTTTACTAAATATCTTTTTCCCGAACCTGATGGTCCGTTTATTAAAATATTTGGGACATCATTGTTTTCTATAAACATATTTAATTTATTATTTATAGATTCATGAATATTCATATTAAGTATTATACAATTAATTTTAAATTAAATACTTAACATAAATTAATTTTAAGCTACGCTTGCTAAACTATGCGTGTAGGGGTTATTTTTAAATGCTTTTAATATGTTTCCATCAATATTATTTGATGCCTTATTTTCATATGGCGATACATGTAATTTACCATATGTTTGTGCCGAAGGTATCGAACTTGTTAAATTTCCATTCACATTTGGTGTATACTGTACACTCATTGATGATTTACTATTATTAGCACATTGATTAATATTATTGTTAAACATATTTGTATTTCCATGGTTCATAGCCATAGTATTTGAACGATTACTGTTACTTGTTTGATTATAATTTGATTCATAACTTTGTAATTGTGTTGCATTATTGGCATTACCCATATAATTTACACTTGTAGTATCTCTTTGATTTGAAACACATTGTTGCTGTGTAGTTTCGTAGGCACCCTGCGGGTTATAATTGGCTGAATGTGAACCGTAATTGAAAGGACTGTATTGAGTGGTTTCTTTTGTAGTTGTTTTTACCTTATCTTTTGGATCAAAGAACCGATTTGATGGAACATGGCTTCCAGGACCTGCTTGTCCATTGACTCTAACAGAATTTACTAAGTCCTCTTTTCTAGTAGGTTTTAATATATCCATTAATGGTGCCGCAACAGTGCTAACAACACCGCTTACTAATCCATTTCTTTCATTTGAAAGAGTTGTCGTTCTATTATTATCTGGAATAAACGTACCGTCTTCTGAAATGACATATCCACCACCATTTGTTTGAGCAATTCCCATAGTTGGACCAGAAAGTTGTTTAAATGCTTTATTTCCAATACGATAATTTGATTCTGCCTTACCTGAATCTACCACCATATTGGGTGCACCTGTATATTCAACGCTTACTGCTCTGCTCACATTTCTATTATTGTGGAGAGATCTCACTGTTGGCGCTTTTTGCAAACCAGTTGTTGTTAAATATCTATTTGGATCATTTACATAGAATCTGTCAGGTAAATGTTTTTCGAATTTACCGTGAATACCTCTTTCTTGTATCTTACTTTGTGCAGGACCTTCTCTACCACCTAATTCATACGATAATTTTGGATTAGAGGCAGCACGTAACTCATCCACGGTTTTGGGAATCCATGAATTACGTGATTCTACACCTGCATTATAACCTAAATTAGAATTGTCATTGTAATTCTTGTTTAATCCTGGTGTTATTTGTACGTTTTCTTTCCATGGATTAATATTGTTTGCTACCATACCTACATTCTGTCGATTTCTCATAAAATCTGTTTGATTAGGAGAACCATGAGCCCATTGAATGTTCTCTTCTGGTTTAAAAAGGGGCGCCATTTCTTCCTTATCCTGCGAATACGAATTATTGCCTTGCATGCTATCTAATATTGAATCTGTTGGTGCATTTTCCATAAATGAATTTCCGTTTAATTTTGATTTTCCAAAATAAGGCATCATATTATTATGATTAAATTCAGTTGAATTTACTGTGTTTCCAGTCATACTTTTGATATCATAGGAAACGGTCTCCGTATTCTTATTTGAATAATATTTATCTGTAAATTCGTTATTTGGATTTTCATAACGATTTATATCATTTACATCTAAATCATCAACCACGGATGTACTTTGATTTAATAAATTATGTTTATTAATATAACTTTCACACCGTTGTTTATTCATTGTATTCTTATTTTTTTTTATATTATACAATCCACCCAATACTATAAACGGTATTGCCAATTCCATATATATATATGTATTATATATTTCTAAATTTTAAGTTGTAAAATAATCTTTTTCTAATAATGTTGTATTTAAATTGTTTTCAAATGGTAGACATACATTTTCTTGCGGATTCAAAAATAAAATGTCATATCTCATTTGTTGTTTATCTCTAAAAGTCCATGCTGGATGTGTCGCACGGGATTGGTCTGTATGATATTTATCATTAGGATATTTAACGTTCTTGTTATTCACTTTATGGACCTCGTGCGAATTTAAGTCTATATGATCACGAGTCAGTTTTCTAGTTAAACCTCTTAAATCACTTTCTAAACTAACAGAGTTTTGTGAAAGATTGCCACCCCACTTTTGAAGTCTAACAAAACCATTATTAGAATAATGCGGTTTTAGTCCGTTTCCTGGAACATTTAAATAATATGAACCTTGCTCGGTGGATTCTTGTATTTGTTTTTGAATTCTACATGGATCGTCATGAAACCTTGTAAATGCCATTAATATATATAAATATTAATATTTATTCAATACTAATATTTATTTATTTATTCTTTCTGAAATTTTTGAATGCACTCCCAAATCTTAGCGCTTTCCTGTATATTAAATACACCACGCTGCTGTCCAAGATTACAAAAACCTACTAGAACATTGAGTGCTATATTCTCATTTTCAATATCTACATTAACTAGTTTCTGCTGGTCGGCGGTCGGTTGTGTGTTTTGTGTTGGAGGTGTTGGTGGTGATGAACTTTCCATGATAATAGTAATAATGGTATTTATTTAAATTATTTATTTGTTTATTTATTTAAATTATTTATTTGTTTATTTATTTAAAAAGCGGTCTTTGATCTTTTATATCTTCAAATTTTGGTACAAATAGTTCCATTCTATCTATAAAGTCTACATCTTTTATTTTATGAGCCTGAATCTTTACATCACGTTTTTCTTCAACTAAATTTGATGAACCGATACCAAATAGTTGCGATTCTAAATCTGTGCTGTTCTTAGATAATTGTTGCGCAGGGGCCTGTTGCATATTAATTCCAAATTTTGGGTACATAACACCTATTATTGTTTCATTTTCTGGTGTGATTGAATAATTTCTCATTCTCTCAAACTGATGTTGTTGTAATTTATAATCTGACCTTGTGTTATTGTTTCTCGTTGATGCCATATATTATAATATAATATTATCATATTATAAAATGATAATTACTAAAGAAAATTATTCCAGTCATGAGTGTTTCGGTTCTATGGCTGCGTTATTAGGAATTATATCTACGTTTCCCCAAATATATAAAACCATAAAAACAAAGGACACAAGTTCTTTTTCTTTGGTTTCATTATTGTTAGGATTGGTACGTTCAATATTTTGGATTCTACATGGTTACTTCATGAAATCTTTTTCAGGTTTATATTATTCTATATATGGTATTGGTTATTGCATATTCTTATTGTATGCTAAAACTTTCTTTAAATCTCGTTAATCTTATCTACTAATTCCTTAATATAATCTTCTAAGATTTCATTGTTTAATTTATAATGACATATCAATTTATGTGTTATATAAAATGTCTCATATCCAAATAAAAATATAAAACATACGTCATTTTCTGCATTATGCAAAAAAATTACTTTTTCTTTAATTGGTTTATAAACCTCCAATAACTTATTATCGTCTTTTAAATGGTTATATATATCATCTACGTTTTGTGTTATCGATTCCGATTCATGCTTTTGCAAATTTAAAGCAGATAATAACTGATCTTGATAATCATCAGTATTTAAATAATTACATATAATGTCCGTTTTATATGTTTCCATAATTATAATTATAAATAGTAATTATACCTATATTACTATTTATAATTAATTAACCATCTTTCTTGTTAAATCTCTTGAAGCCATACCACCTCTTACACATCCCAACGACGATTCCTCAATTGGTCGTTTTGTTCTCGGAGCACTTACATCATACGATGAATTTACCAATTTATTATTCTTAGCTGGATCCATGGCCGATCTTTCCATTGCATCTATAACTGGATATGTTTTAAGAGACATGTATGATTCTTCTGATGTATTATTTACACTTTTACGATTGGTGATTGTGTTTCCTTGTTGTAACTGCGATTCAAGCATTGAATTGCTAGGACCTTTTCCTAAATATGGTACTGTTAAATAAGGTCTCTCAATCAAAGAAATTCTACATTTTGGATTGGTTTGTACTTTTCCTAATAATAGTTGCGAACTATCGTCTACATTACAACCGCCTAATCCAACACCATTTCCACCACTTAAAAATATATTTGGCTGTGCTGTAGCTATTTCAATTGGTCTCTTCATACCACAATCTTGTAAATAGAAATTTTTTAACATATAATTACTAACTTCAGCATTTTGAAAATTTGTTTGACTTAGTCCACATTCGTCTTCACCAATGCGACTTGCGTTATCTAAAAAAACCATATTTGATGACATATATATATATGTCATATATATTTTATTTAATTTATTGCTAATTAAATTATTCTAAATATGTACCTTCTTTTCTTGACGGCATATCTCCATAACACCATTCCGCAAACTTTGTTTGTGCGTTAGGTATTTCAGTATTTGGGGTAGTGTGAAAATTTCGCATAGAAAAATCATATTGCATTTCGTCGTCGGTACTTCTAAACAACCGTTCATCTGCGTTTCCTGAAATTATACTTGCTTTTGCACTCTCATCTATATTACTTTTAACTTCTGGCGAATAACTAGGTTTGGCGGCACAACGATTTGGGTTATCTGCTATATCCGTTAATAATACGTTCATCATTGGATTTGTTTCTTTAGGATTAACAAGCTCACATTCATTCTTCATAATATCCATATTAGTATAATCGGACATACCTTCTCCACAATCCATTTTTTTGTGAAAAAGAACTATTGCAACTATTGATATCACACAAGATACTATTGTGTATATAGAGTTTGTTATAATATAACTTATGATTGATAACATAATTGTTAACCTAGTTAATGCATTTAATTTTTCACTTTCCTTCATTGAGTCTAAAGGAAAAATATCTTTTATATATCTCTTGTCTATTAATATTAAAGGATTATATATCCAAAACGATTGCTTCATATATATATTTTAATTTATTATTTTTTACCTTTTCCCTTTTTATTATTTTTCTTTTTTTTCTTTGATGACCTTTCAACTTTTTCACCTGTACTAAATACTGATGTCTCCATATCCTTTATATCCATAAAAGTCTCTTTAACACTTTCTTGCGGTGGCGGTGGCGGGGGCGGCTGTGGCATATTTTCTTGCGAATTTTTTCTTTCATCCAATTTTTTCTTCATACGTTCCTTCATCTTAGTTGTTTTTAAATTATTGTTTAACTGATTTTGCATGGCATTTAGGTCCATTTTACCACCACCTGCCATACCTGGCATATTTTTAAAAAGAGACTCCATTTTATCCATCCCCGGCATGTTTTTCATCTTCTCCATCAATTCTGTCGCTTCCTCTATTAATTCACTTTCTTTTACAGTTCCTGATTTAATCTTTGAATCTAATTTTTTACCTACACTCGATGCCATATTCATTAGTTTATTTGGATTCTTAAAAAGTTTCTCAAACACCTTTTCGGGTTCCGCATCTTCATCTATATTAATGTTCAAATCTTTTACAGTCTCTTCCGCAATTTCTTTTGCTAAATTACCTAATTTTCCATTCAATAATGAATTTAGATGATTATGTATATCCTCAGGATTAGGTAATTGACCCTCACCAGAAATATCATCCATATTTGCATTGCTTAAATCAAACATGTCATGCATATTTGATACAGCATCAAATAATTTATCTTTCAATTCAGTCTCGTCCATCTCTTCAAAAATTTCTGCTGATTTGCCAAACAAATCTTTCTCATTAACGTCTCCAATTATAATAAATAATATTACCTGTAAATATTTCCATATAATCTCTCTTGTTTTATCGCTTATATTATCATCATTCCATAATACTGAGAATTCTATACCTGGTAAAAATTTGGTATTAATATCATAAGTTTTAAATATATCATCATTTTTATATAAAATATCAAAAAATCGCTCTGGATAAACATTCTTTGTATAATTTAAAAGATTTGTTATTATTTGTTCATTTTCTTTCTCTTCATGGATAGCCTTCAAATCATCATTTAAATCATTTGATAATTCAGGAAATGTTGTTAGCAAATCTGTAATGAAATCTTTTATTATTTTTTTAAATTCTATACCATTATTTAATTTATTATCGTCGTCCTCATCGTCGTCCTCATCGTCGTCCTCATCGTCGTCCTCATCGTCGTCCTCATCGTCGTCCTCATCGTCGTCCTCATCGTCGTCCTCATCGTCGTCCTCGTCGTCGTCCTCATCGTCGTCCTCATCGTCGTCCTCATCGTCGTCCTCATCGTCGTCCTCATCGTCGTCCTCATCGTCGTCCTCGTTGTCGTCCTCATCGTCGTCCTCATCGTCGTCAACCTCGTTGTTGTCCTCGTTGTTGTCCTCGTTGTTGTCCTCGTTGTTGTCCTCGTCGTTGTTGTCCTCGTCGTTGTTGTCCTCGTCGTTGTTGTCCTCGTTGTCCTCATCGTTGTTGTCCTCGTTGTCGTTGGTCTCGGTATGGTTCTCGGTGTGAGTTTCGGCATGTTTGCGTTCGTCGTTATCCTCTATTTCATTTTTAATCTCCGTATCGTTATTTAATATTTCATCCATATTTATTTATACTTTAAATACTTTTAAATATTAGTTTTAATTATATAATTTTGATAATCTTGTAAGATTAATAATATATTTCATAGTAATTTTTTTATTATTATCAGAAAGCTTTACTATTTGATCCCTAATTGCTTCTATTTTATTATTTATATATGAATAATCCCCGTCCCAGTTTCTTGCTTTTGCTATAGTTTCTATATCTTCATTATAATTTTTATTTATAAAAAAATCTATATTTTCAGTTTCTACATTCTCGTCGTATTTATCTGCAACTAAATATTTCCAATATGTTATAATTACGCGTGGATTAATTTTACGTAATCCTTCAAAGTACATCTTACCTGAAACCAACTCTTTATCATTTGGAAACACAGCTACTATGTCCTCTAAGAATTGATTAAATTGATCTAAAAACGTCTTTAGAATCTGTTGATTACTTGCCATAATTATATAATATATACTAAATTATTTAATATAATTTAGTATATTGATATTAAACTTTACGGATTGGTTTTGCGATATCATTATTTCTTTGTTCTTGTAGTTTTTCCACACTAATTTCTCCTACTTTATCTGGTTCGTATGTATCGGGTGGTGTTGATATTGACGTGTTCTCATCTATTTTGACATAATTATGCATTTGACGTAATCCTCCACCACCTTTTGCTGAAAGTTCGTCTGATGATTGATCCCAATAACTATACCCATCTGACATACTACTCATTTGATTCAACCCGTATGCCATAGGTTCTTCATTTCCAAATGTAGCGGTCGTGGTTTCTTGGGCTTGTGCCGGCTGTAAATGGTTATATATTTGTTCTCCAAATAAAACATGATGACTATGATTCAGTAATAATAATGCAGGAACTTTTGTTATGGTAGGTGGTAATATTACTTTTTGATTGTTTTCTAAAACTATATGTGTTGCCCCAGTTGTATCTTTAACTCTATTATCTACACAAATAAAATGTATATCTTCTTTTATTTTCTTTATTCCTGAAATCGTCTTTATTAATTTCTGTGAAGGTTCGCAATGATTACTATAGTATAATATACAACTCATTATATTATAATCAATAATTAATATATATATTTAACTTAAAATTGAATAAATAAATATTCGTAATATTTATACAAAGATGTCTAATTCTATATCCGAAATTTCAGAAACTAACAATGATATGTCATTTGTTATTAATGGTACTGATTCCAGTATAGTTAATGCTATAAGGAGAACCATACTTTCAGAAATTCCCATTCTTGGATTTAAAACTACTCCACATGAAGAAAATAAATGTGAAATAACCACTAATACAAGTCGTTTCAATAATGAAATCATTAAACAACGATTAAGTTGTATTCCAGTCCATATTAGCGATTTATCAATTCCTTACGAAAATCTTGAAGTTTCATTGAATGTTAAAAATAATACATCTAATCTACTAATGGTAACTACTGAAGATTTTAAAATTCTGGATACCACAAACGATACGTATGTTTCGTCACAGGAAGTAAAAAAAATATTTCCACCAAACAAAATTACTAAAGATTATATATTGTTCTTGAGGTTGAGACCAAAACTTAGTGAAACTCTTAAGGAGGAAGAAATTAACTTAACCGCTAAATTATCTTTGGTCACCGCAAAAGAAAATGGTTGTTATAATGCTGTATCTATATGCACGTTTAATAATCTACCTAACAATGTTAAGATACAGGAAGCATGGACCGCAAAATCGGCACAACTGGCATCAACAGGTATGAATGAGACTGAAATTTCTGTATATAAACAAAATTGGCTCCTTCTTGATGCAAAACGAATTTATCTAGAGGATGCATTTAAATTTAAGATAAAAAGTATTGGTATTTATAAGTGTACTGATATTGTTAAGATGGCATGCGATATTCTGGTGAAACAACTAGAAACAATTTCCGCAGGGAACGGATTTGCGGTAAAAGACAACGAGACAACCATGGAAAATAGCATCGATGTATTATTTGAAAATGAAGATTATGCAATAGGAAAAATGCTTGAATATATGTTTTATACAAATTATTATATGAATACCGAAACCATAACATATGTATCGTTTTATAAAAGTCATCCTCATAATACTGAAAGTATATTAAGGTTGTCGTTCAAAAATAAAACTGAAAAAACCGCCATATCTTACCTATTATCAAATGTTTGCAACGAGTGTATTGACGTATTTAAGAACATTAGATTACAATTTTAATGCATGATGACCAGCTTTAATGCATGCATCTAATACAATGCAAAGTATTGCTACATACTATATTTTTTAAATCTTTTGAAATATTGTGGTCGTTTGGATTACATACATAACAATAATGATGTAACCATGAGAAACCAGACGGGATAGTTTGTTTTCTTTTACACGAAAAACATTTGGCATTTATTCTAAAATATTTTTTTATTTCTATTGATGGAATAAAAAGATAACCTATAATTTTTCTGTATATTTCATCAGGAAGTGTATTCATAACTTTACTTATTAAATTATTATTTAGGAAGGAATTCAATTTAAACTTATTTAATGAAATAATATCTACTTTAAATATAGAAATGACCGAAACTGAAACTGAGACTATGAATCTTGAATTAGGAGATATTATTAAAATTGTATCACCTATTAATGAAACAACCAATAATAAAACATACATAATTAACTACATAGATGAAAATGCTATAAAACTAATTGATGTAGATACAACCGAAGATCTCATATTAAATATAAATGAAGATGGCAATCTTAACGAAGAATATATTGATGAAATTATTCTATTGGATAGAAGCGAAATGAAAGGTTACGTTAAACAAAATAATCTTGAAATTAATAATTGGATTGATATATATTTCACTGGTGATATACCTTTTATCATAACTGGTATGATAACAAATATAGAAGAAGATATGATTGAAATAATTACATTTGAAAACAACGAAACGATTTATATTGATTTTGCATATCAAGGTATACCAACAGATCTTAATATTAAAGAAATTGCCAAAAGAGATAAACCCGTTACGAACAAAGAAGACGAAGAAACAAATGTTATTGATGACATTGAAACCGAAGATTACGAGTTAGATACATATATAATACCTGATACAATAGACATATCTAAATTACAGGAAACCATAATAGATGCTGACTCAATAATTATTGGTGAAGAAATAGGTGAGGTAACTGAATTTGTTACGGTTGATGACAAATTTAAACGTTATGGTATTGATACACAAACCAATGATTTATTAGATGAATTGCTATCTACTATTCCAACAAGTGAAAGAACCACAAAACGATTAAATACGTTACATCTCTTAATTGAACGATACAAACAATTACGAAATGAATATTCAGTATTTGATGAAAATAATAATGCTAATAAGGCAAACCCAAAAGGTTCCAATTATAAACCATTTGTAAATGTTTTAACTACACTAGGTAAAATATACCATTGGATATTACCAGTTGTTACGCTTCAGAAGAAAGTATATTTGGAAGAAATTGAACAAGACATTGATGACTATGTTTATATTGCCAATAATTCTCTTGTCTACGAATTTAATCAACAAAAACAATTGTTAGAAAACTACATGTCAAATAGCATATCCATAGACGGCAATAAACACGCATATTTGTATAATCAACTTGATAAATTAAATACGCCATATGTTAATACTAACATTGAACTTGATGATGTTATTTCTTTAAAATCAACAACCGACGTCTTTACTGTTATAAATAATTACGATGAATTTTATACTGATGTTGTATCAGATGACTTGATTAAAAAAAGTCAATACGTTTTCCACAAATTCTTAGAAAAAGACCCTGTTTTATTAAAAGGATTTATTACATTACCAGAACAATTAATTCGTTACTCTAATGTTGATACGCCTACATCAAATATTATGATTAAATCACATTTAAACATGATGCCAATTCACTATTGGAAATTATTCAATAAAAAGACAATGATTAATAATGAATATCCAAGTGATGATAATTTCTTTAAAGACATTAGATACTATGATTTTAAAGATTTTAATGAGTCGTTCTTAGAAAACAAAGAGAAACCACTCTCTACTATTATGACAGATAATGTTGCGGGCATTGACATGTCTAAAACATTTTTTCAACTTACCAAGTCTGATCAGTTCATTGTTTTTGTAGACAGTTTAATACCAAAAACTAAAACATTATTCAACAAAATAAAAAAATATATAAATGGTATTGATTAAACAAAACGATTTTATCCAATATAAGTTTGAAAATAAGATACTATTAATAACTATTCTAAAAGCACAACCTACAGATGAAGAATGGGAATTTACTAAGGATACAATTATGTGTTTTTATGACGCAGCATTATTAAAAGAATATACAATATCGTTAATATTTGATTTAAAAGAATTAGGTATGTTAGACGTAACAAAAATTAAAGAATGGGCTGAATTATTTAAAACTAATAGACATAAAACCTTGAAAGTTCTTAGAAGTTCCGCTATGATTACTGCTAACACTTTATTCCGCATTACAATTAATATGTTTCTTACTATGTATAGAAATTCTAAACCTATAACTATTGTTAGTTCATATGAAGAAGCATTGGAATTTATTAATAAAAATGAATATTATGCTTAATATTCATTATTATTGTTATTATAAGTATTTATTGGGTCTCTGCGACGGCTTCGGCTTCGGCCTCTTCGATGGCTTCGGCGTCTACCATAATTATCATTATTATCATTTTCATTATTAGCATTATAGCCACGATTTCTATTATCATTTTCATTATTGTATCTGGAAACTCTTCTAGTACGTCCCCGCCGTTCTTCAATAGAACTTAATTTTGTCAATAGTGTTTCTAATTTCGGTTTATATTCTTTCTCAAATGATT
>Ga0209406_1002590_pt1 | contig 11986 bp, 12 predicted proteins | sample COGITO_mtgs_1204_FD_184808 | JGI IMG/M metagenome (GOLD analysis project Ga0209406, IMG submission 184808) | Pelagic marine microbial communities from North Sea - COGITO_mtgs_120426 (SPAdes) (version 2) | ecosystem: Environmental > Aquatic > Marine > Epipelagic ...
GATGCATTATCTCTTTTTGATAATTTTTTACCTTCTATTGTATGAATAAGAGGTATATGTGCAAATTGAGGAACTTCCCATTTCATTGCTGAGTAAATTTGCATTTGTTTGAATGTATTAATCTTATGATCATCGCCTCTAATGATATGGGTCATATTCATTTGATGATCATCAACGGTTGCAGATAAATTATATGTTGGCGTTCCATCATTTCTTAAAATTATAAAATCTTCAATTGTATTATTGTCAATTTCTACATCACCTTGAACTAAATCTTTTAGTACAGTAGATCCTTCAATTTTACTTTTAAATCGAATTACAGGTTTAATATCTTTAAGGGAATCTGTTTGTGATAGATCTCTACATTTTCTATTATAGATATAAGGAAGCTTTTTTTGTCTGGCTCTTTTTTTTTGTTCTTCAATCTCTTCACTTGAACAGTAGCATTTATATGCATTACCACTTTTAAGCAGATCATTAGCAACTTTTATATGATCATCAATTTTAGTTGATTGTATATATTCTTCACCATCGTGCTCTATACCAATCCATTTTAAAGATTTGATAATTTGAACTTTATGTTCATCTTTAGATCTTTCTTTATCAGTATCTTCAATTCTAAGATGAAATTTTCCTTTTTGGTTTTTAGAAAATAGCCAATTAAATAAAGCTGTTCTAACTCCACCAATATGAAGCGCTCCAGTAGGTGAGGGAGCAAATCTTGTTGCTACTTTTGACATTAGGGATTTTTAAACTATTTTATTAGAAGTTTCTATATAAAGATACTAAAACACCCTGAACTTTTACTCTATCTGGGCCAAATATTTTGGTTTCATAATTTCTATTTGCACTCTCAAGTGCTACAGTTTTACCTTTTCTTCTAATTCTTTTAAGCATTGCCTCATGCTCATCTATTAAAGCCACAACAATTTTTCCATTATCAGCTGTATCAGTTCTTTTTATGATTACTGTGTCTCCTTCATTGATACCTGCTTCGATCATAGAGTCTCCTTGAACTTTAAGTCCAAAATATTGGCCATTCTTTTCTAAATTACTTGGAAGCGGTATTCTAGCAACCTCATTTTGAATTGCTTCTACTGGAGTTCCAGCAGCAATCTTACCTAGAACAGGTATTTCAATTTCATCTCCATTACTTATATCATTGTCTAATCCACCCTTAATAACACTAGGTGAAAAGCTATTGTAAATATCATTTGCTGAAGCTGTCTCAGGTAGCTTTATAACCTCTAGAGCTCTTGCTTTGTGAGCTAACCTTCTAATAAAACCTCTTTCCTCTAAAGCACTTATTAATCTATGAATTCCTGACTTTGATTTTAAATTTAAAGAATCTTTCATCTCCTCGTATGAAGGTGATACGCCCGAAGCTCTCAACTTTTTGTTGATAAATAAAAGCAAGTTTTTTTGTTTTTTTGTAAGCATAAGAACAAATATCGTACAAACAATGTTCTATAAAAGTTCTTATTAATTAACAATAGCTTAATAAGTAAGTAAAATAAGGGTTAATTTGACTTTAAAACTGAAAATATAGAATTTTCTGACAAATTTTTTAAAAGTGATTCTCCAATTAAAAAAGTTTTAATAGAGGTTTTATTTTTCAAATCTAAAAGTTCATCTTTTGTTTTAATTCCACTTTCAGAAATTAAAGGTCCTTGGTGTTTAGCAAGTACATTATGAATATCGTAGGTTGTATTAATATCAGTCTTTAGCGTTTTTAAGTTTCTATTATTAATTCCAATTAAAGCATTTTTAAAATTCAAAGATTTTTCAGCTTCTTCTACAGTGTGCACTTCAACAATAACTGACATATTATATTTTAATGCTTCTTCATATAATTCATGAGCCAAATCATCTGATACACCTGCAAGAATAATTAAAATTGCATCAGCCCCATAACTTTTAGCCAATGGTATTTGAAATTTATCAATAAAAAAATCTTTACATAAAATTGGTAAATTAAATTGTTGTTTAATTTTACTAATATGAATTAAATTTCCTAAAAAAAAATCTTCTTCTGTAAGAACTGATAAGCAAGTTACTTTATTTTCATAATAAATTTTTGCAATTTCAACTGGATTGTAATCATTTATAATTACACCTGCAGATGGGCTAGCTTTCTTAATTTCAGCTATTATTGAAATTTTGTCACATATTATATTATTTTCAATTTTTTCTTTAAAATTAATATAAGAGTTATTTTTATCTATAATTTCATTTAAAGAATCTAAGCTAGTTGATTTTTTTAATAAATCTATTCTTTCTATTTTTTTTGTAATTATATTATTTAATATATTTTCAGACATTTTGAATTTTTTCTAAATGAGAGTAGGGTTTGCCAGATAAAATAAATTCTCTTGAAAAATTATAAGCATCTAAGAAGTTTGTAAATTTTTCACTAACTATTAATCCAGCAGCTGCATTTAAACAAACAGCTTTTGAAAAATCATTATCTTTACCTTTAAAAATTTCAATCATTTTATTAGCATTAAAATTAGCATCATCACCAATTAAATTATCGAATTTATCTGCATTAACATTAAGAGACTTTGGATCAATTGTAATTTCAGATATCTCCCCATTTTTTAATTGAATTACATTTGTATTTGCATAAGGGGATATCTCATCCAAACCATCTTCACTGTTTACAATCCATGCAAATTTAATATTCAAATTTCGAAGTCCTTCTGCAAATATCTTTAGTAATTTTTTATCAAAAACACCAACAACTTGTCTATCAACTAAAGCTGGGTTGCTTAATGGACCGATCATATTAAAAATAGTTCTTTTGCCAATTTTCTTTCTAACAGGACCAACAAATCTCATTGCACTGTGATAATTGGGAGCAAACATAAAACCAAAGTTATTATTATTGATCTCTTTTTCTATATCATTTGGCTCAAGATCTATTTTAATTTTAAGAGCCTCTAAAACATCACCAGAACCACATTTTGATGATACGGCTTTATTACCGTGTTTAGCTACTTTTGTACCCATACTGGCCAACAGTAAAGCAGAAGCAGTTGAAATATTTAGAGTATTCATGCCGTCTCCACCAGTTCCACAGGTATCAACACAATCGGCAACGTTTACTCTTTTTGATTTTTCTCTAAGGACATAAACACCTCCTGCTATTTCATCTGAAACTTCACCTTTTTCAGAGAGCAGGGTTAAAAAGTTATAAATCTCTTCTTCATTAGCTTTTCCAGTCATTAATAATTCAAAGGCAGATTTACTTTCTGCAAAAGTTAAATCTTGTTTTTTTCTTAATTTCTCTAGAATTTGTTTCATAGATTAATAATTAATAAAGTTTTTTAATATTTTTATTCCTAATTTAGTTTTAATACTTTCTGGATGAAATTGAACACCATGAATGTTGTATTCTTTATGCATAATAGCCATAATAATCCCATCATTAGTTTCAGCAGTGATTTTAAGTTGATTAGATAGAGTTTTTTTATCAATAATTAAACTATGATATCTAGTCGCCTCAAAATTTAAGGGTAGGTTTTTTAAAATTCCAATTTGATTGGATTTTATTCTACTAGTTTTGCCATGCATTACTTTTTTTGCTTGAATTATTTTTGAACCAAAGACTTGGCCAATTATTTGATGTCCCAAACACACACCCAAAATTGGTACTTGTTTATAAAGTGATTTAACAATATTAATACAATTACCAGATTGATTTGGGTTACCTGGTCCAGGAGAAATTACAATCCTATCATATTTTTTTTTGATAATTTCTTTAACATTAATTTTATCATTTCTAACAACATCAACATTTACCTTTAATGATGAAAGATAATGATAGAGATTAAATGTAAAGCTATCATAGTTATCTATTAGTAAAAGTTTCATTATCTTAATGCGCTTAGTAATGCTTTCGCTTTGTTTATAGTTTCTTCATATTCTTTTATTGGATTACTATCAGCAACTATACCAGCACCAGCTTGCACATAAAATTTATCATTCTTTGCTATAGCTGTTCGAAGAGCAATGCAGGTGTCAAATTCCCCATTCGAAGAAAAGTAGCCGATGCCTCCAGCATAAACTTTTCGTTTTGATGTTTCTAATTCATCAATAATTTCCATTGCTCTTATTTTAGGCGCTCCAGAAACAGTACCAGCAGGAAAACCAGCAAGTAAGGTTTTAAATTTACTGAATTTTTTATTATATATTCCAATTACATTTGAAACTATATGCATAACGTGGGAATATTTTTCAATTATAAAACTTTCTGTAACTTTAATTGAATTAATTTTAGAGACTTTACCCGCATCATTTCTTCCAAGATCTAATAACATTAGATGTTCTGAAAGTTCCTTTTTATCATTTAATAAATCTTTTGCTAAAAAGTTATCTTCTTTTACATCTTTGCCTCTTGGTCTAGTGCCAGCTATTGGTCTGACAGTTATCTTATTATCTCTAAGTCTAACCAAGATTTCAGGACTCGCACCAATTATTTGAAAATCTGTAAAATTAAAAAAATACATAAATGGAGAAGGGTTTGTATTTCTTAATTTTTTATAAATATCTAATGGACTTTTAGATAATTTTGCCTCAAATCTTTGACTTAAGACAACCTGAAATATATCTCCAAGCTTAATATACTTCTTAGCCCTTGTAATCATGGCTAGAAACTTGTTTTTTGAAGTATTAGATTTAACTTTAAAATTAGAAAATGATGTTCTTTGTGGTGAAGTCTTTTTAAAGGAAGACTCCATTAATAATCTTTCAATATCTTCTTTAATCCTTAAATATACTTTTTTATAGTTTGATATTTTTTTATCTTTAAAGACATTCACTATGTAGAAAATCTTTTTTTTTAGATTATCATGAATAATTACAGTTTGAGGCCTTAACAATCTAACATCTGGCAATTTTAAATCATCCTTACATTTGTTAGGTATTTTTTCTATATATCTAATTGAGTCATAAGAAAAATAACCAGAAATTAAAGAACAAATAGGAGGAAGGCTGGTGGGTGTTTTAAAATTAAAACTTTCAATTATTTTTTCTATTATTTTATCTGGCGAACCTTTAATTCTTTTTTTAGATTTATCTTCAATTAGATAAGATCTATCATTATTAAATTCCCAAATTTTATCAGGATTTTTACCAAATATTGTATATCTTCCTTTTATTTTTCCTTTCTCAACTGACTCAAAAATAAAGCTATTTTTTTCAACAAGAAAATTTTCAATTAAATTTAAAATTTCAGTGTCATCATTTATCTTTCTAGAGACAAAAAGTACTTGATTTATTTTTTTTTGGTGCTGGCGCTTAAATTCAGAAAGGCTTTTATTGAGCATTATTTAAAATAATTTTTAACTCGGTCAACAGCTGAGTCATTTACAACAACATCATATTTAGTATTTAAAAAGAAATCATATGATTTTAAGATACTATTTTTGTTTTGAGCACTTTCTTCAATAGATGCATTGGCAAACTCTTTTGACTTGAAATCAACATTGTTTATATCGAAACCTAGTGTTTGAGCTAAATATATATTGTTTTTGCTGTCTGCAACTAAAGTAAAAGTTTTAAGTGGCAAAGAATATAAAACTTTAATTGAATTGATTTCAAATTTTTTATCATCTTTTATTGAATTTAATTTAATTTTTTCAATCTTATTAGAACCTAATTTTAAAAAGGAATTTTGATCAAATTCTTTTTTATTAATTTTATCTAAAATATTTTTATTGAATTCATATTTTTCTTTTTCAAATAAAAGATTTGTGATTTGTTTTCTAAATTTTTCATCTTTGTTGTCTGGTAACTTTGAATTCAATTCAGATATATTATATAATGTGTAATTATCATTATATTCAATAATATCTATTTTATTTTTTCTTGAATTATAAATTAGATTTTTTATATCCTCTTTGTTATCTAAATTAATATAGTCAACCACGTTATTAGCTTTTAAATTAAACTCTTTTATAATTTGTGAAAAATTAATATTTTTTGAAACTTGATTTTCAATGGCATCAATTTTATCAAAAAAAGCTTGATTGAATTCACTTAATCCAGTCAAATTTTTAGGATTTAGATCCACATACTCAAAATTAATGTAATCTTGTACAAGCTTATCTGAGTTTTCAGTAATAAAATCATTTATATCAATATCAGTAAATTCATCTTTTTTTTTATAAAATAAATTTAAATCGATAAAATCAATCTCTAATTTACTATTTTGTTCTTTATAAAATTTATCTATTAAAAAATTAGGTGTCTTGGTGCCTCCACTAATATAAGTAAAAAGTTGTTTTTGTAATTCATTATTTTTTAATTTGCTTTCAAAAGCTGGAGCAGATGAATTGTTTGTTAGTAAAAATTTTTCATATAAGGTTCTTTGAAAATTACCATCATCATCCATAAAATTTTTGTTGGATTTAATTTTTTCTACAATGATCTGTTTGGAGACAGAAAGACTCAAATCATTTATCTCTAGATCCAATAATGTAGTTGAGACCAATGTGGACAAAAGTTCCTCAATAATACCGTTATCAATATTGTTTTTTATTACTTGATTGCTTAATCCAGATTGGTTTAAATAATCAACATAGTTTTGTGTAGAAATTTTAGTACTATTAATCTTAGCAATATTATTTTGATTGCTGGTGTTAAAACCACCACCAAATCCTCCAAAGCCAAATGCAATAATAATGACAATTATTAATACTAAGCCACCAATTTTTTTCTTTGTAAGATTTTTAAAAGTACTAATCATTGCTTTATATATTTATTGAACTAAAATAAATCTATAGATTAATTCTTTCATTATGACAAATAAATATATGTATTTTGTAGCAAACTGGAAAATGTATGGAAGCCTATCTTCGCTAAATTCATTGAATAAAGTTATTAAATTTTCAAAATCAAAAGACATCAAGAAAGGTAGATTGATTTATTGTCCTCCATTTACTTTGATTGACGCATTTTCAAAAAAATTCAAAAATTGTCAAATAGGTATTGGCGGTCAAAATTGTCATGAAGATGATGATTATGGACCTTATACAGGCTCTATCAATTCACGTATGTTAAAAAATATTGGTGCACAATTTGTAATCATTGGTCATTCCGAAAATAGAGCTGAGGGTGAGACTGATAAAGTTATCAATGTTAAAATTAAAAGTGCTCTTAAATCAAAATTAAAAGTCATTTTTTGTATTGGTGAAACTTTAAATGAAAAAAAACAAAAAAAAACAAAATCAACTTTATCTAAACAAATTCATTTTGGATTAAAAAATATTAAAAACAAATCAAACATATTTATTGCTTATGAACCCATTTGGTCTATAGGAAGTGGAGTCATTCCAACTCACAAGGATCTTTTTGAGACAATTAAGTTTATTAAGAATAAATTTAGAGATAAGCCCCAAAGAGTTTTATATGGAGGCTCTGTAAATCCTAAGAATATTATTAATCTTAAAAAAGTTAATAATCTTGATGGTTTTTTAGTTGGTGGAGCATCACAAAGTGCTAAAAAATTTATTGATATAGTTAAAAAAACGTATAGTTAAACGCAATGGAAAATATTCTTCTAGTAGTAAATCTTATACTAGCTTTTATTTTGGTTCTTTTAATACTTACTCAAAAATCAGAGGGTGGAGCTTTAGGTATTGGAATGTCTCAAGATAATTTTATGCTTTCAAGATCTGCAGGTAATTTCATGAGCAAAGCAACAGCAATTGTTGCGACTCTTTTTATAGTTTGTAGCCTCTTACTTACTATTATATCTCGGAGTGAGCTTACTCCAACTTCTTCTGTACTAGATGTAATTGAGGAAAAATCTGACGATACACCGTCGATTCCAGAAAATAACAATTAAGTCTTTTCAATTAATCAAATAATCGCTATAAGATAATTCCATGGCGCGATTTATATTTGTCACTGGCGGCGTGGTTTCCTCTCTTGGTAAAGGTCTCTCTTCTGCATCTCTTGCTTATTTATTACAATCTAGAGGTTACAAAGTTCGTTTAAGAAAATTAGACCCATATTTAAATGTAGATCCAGGAACAATGAGTCCGTTTCAACATGGGGAAGTGTTTGTAACAGATGATGGTGCTGAAACTGATTTAGATTTAGGTCATTATGAGAGATTTTCTGGAGTAACTGCAAAGAAAACAGACAATATTACAACTGGAAAAATTTATAGCGATGTTCTTAAAAAGGAAAGAAAAGGACAGTATCTTGGAAAAACTGTTCAGGTTATTCCCCACATCACTGATAGAATTAAAGAGTTTATTAAATATGACACTACCAAAGAAGATTTTGTAATTTGCGAAATAGGAGGCATAGTAGGTGATATTGAAAGCCTTCCATTTGTAGAAGCTATAAGACAATTTTCTAACGATGTTGGAAAGAAAAATTCATTATTTATTCATTTAACACTAGTACCTTATTTAAAAGCATCAGACGAAATTAAAACAAAACCAACTCAACACTCTGTCAAAGAACTAAGAAGTATTGGTATTCAACCTGATATTATAATTTGCAGATCAGAAAGACCTATCCCTTTAGAACACAGAAAAAAGATATCCTTGTTCTGTAATGTTGATATTAGAAATGTAATTGAAACCGTTGATGTAAAAACAATTTATGAAGCACCAATTAGTTTTGCAAAAGAAAAATTAGATGTTCAGGTTTTAAATCATTTTAAACTAAAATCTAAAAGATCTAATAACTTAGTACCATGGAAAAAAATAACCAAAGTTACCCTAAATACAAAGAGACAAGTTGATATTGCAATTATTGGAAAATATGTTGAATTAAAAGATGCTTATAAATCTTTAGATGAAGCACTTACTCATGGAGGTATTACTAATAATCTTAAAGTTAATTTAGTAAGAATTGATTCTGAAAAACTAAAAGTTTCACAAATTAAAGATAAACTAAAAGATGTTTCAGGAATTTTAATTCCAGGAGGTTTTGGTAAAAGAGGAACAGAGGGAAAAATTGAGGCCATTAAATATGCAAGGATAAATAAAATTCCTTTTCTTGGAATTTGTTATGGCATGCAAATGGCAATTATAGAGTTTGCAAGGAATCAATTAAAGATTAAAAAAGCAACCTCTTCTGAATTTGACAAAAAAGGAGTTCACTTAATTGGCTTAATGCATGAGTGGGAAAAAAGTGGAGGAAAAGTTAAAGGCACAGATAAAGATCTTGGTGGAACTATGAGGCTTGGTTCTTACGATGCAATTTTAAAAGAGAAATCTAAAATTAGAGATATCTATAAATCTAGATTAATCAAAGAAAGACATAGACATAGATACGAAGTGGATATTTCATATAAAGAAAAATTTGAGAAGAAAGGGTTAATATTTTCAGGTTTATCCCCAGATAAAAAGCTTCCAGAGATTATCGAACTCAAAAATCACCCTTGGTTTATAGGAGTTCAGTTTCATCCTGAATTTAAATCTAGACCTTTAGATCCTCATCCTTTATTCTCTTCATTTATTAGAGCTGCAAAAAAATATAAATGAAAAATATAAAAGTTAATTGTGGAAATATTGAAATTGCTAATAATAATAAGATTTGTATTATAGCTGGACCTTGCCAACTTGAGACAGAGCAACATGCCATGGATATGGCTGGAAAAATTAAAGAGATTACCTCTAAATTTAAGATGGGTTTTATTTATAAAACCTCTTTTGATAAAGCAAATAGAACAAGCTTAAAAGGAAAGAGAGGAGCGGGTCTTGAACAATCTTTACCAATTTTTGACAAAATTAAAAAAGAATTAGATGTACCAATTTTAACTGATATTCATAATATTGAACAATGTTCAGTTGTTGCAAGCCATGCGGATATATTGCAAATTCCAGCTTTTTTATGCAGACAAACGGATTTGTTGGTTGCCGCAGCAAAAACTGGAAAGATTATAAATGTTAAAAAAGGTCAATTTCTTGCACCCTGGGACATGGTTAATGTAACCAAAAAAATATCAGACTCAGGAAATGAAAATATTCTGGTAACTGAAAGAGGTGCGAGTTTTGGATACAACACACTTGTTTCTGATATGAGATCTTTACCTATAATGGCAAAAAATGGTTATCCAGTTATTTTTGATGCTACACATTCAGTGCAACAACCTGGAGGGTTAGGAGAAACTAGTGGTGGTCAAAGAGAATTTGTTGAATATCTTGCAAGGGCTGCAGTTGCAGTAGGTGTTGCTGGAGTATTTATTGAAACTCATCAAGATCCAGACAACGCACCGTCTGACGGACCAAATATGGTACCTTTAGATAAATTAGAAAATCTATTATCCCAACTATTTGAAATTGATAATTTAATTAAAAAATAGATGAGTAAGATTTTAAAGATAAGAGCTCGTCAAGTATTTGACAGTCGTGGTAATCCTACTATTGAAGCTGAAGTTTATTCTAAGAATCAAAGTGCATCAGCTATTTGTCCTTCAGGTGCCTCTACAGGAACGTATGAAGCATTTGAAAAAAGAGACAAAAATAACAAAAGATATCTTGGTAAAAGTGTTTTTAATGCAATTGATATAATTAATACTAAAATTTCTAAAAAGCTAAAAGGTATTAATATTCATGATCAAATTCGTATAGATACAATATTAATTAATCTTGATGGCACAAGACAAAAAACAAATTTAGGAGCTAACGCTATACTTGCTGTATCAATGGCTGCAAAAAAACTATCAGCAAAAATTAAAAAAATACCTTTATTTAAAACTTTTTTAGTTAAGAATAATTTTAGTTTACCTTATCCACTAATGAATATTATTAATGGTGGGGCTCATGCAAATAATGGTTTGAGAATCCAAGAATTTATGATCAGACCAGATAAAGCCAAAAATTTTTCTGAAGCAATGAGAATTTGTTTTTTAGTAATAAGCAGTTTAAGAAAACTTATTAAAAAAAAGAAGCTGTCAACATCTGTTGGCGATGAAGGTGGTTTTGCACCTATGATTGATAGTAATGAAAAAGCTTTAGACTTAATTGTATCGGCAATAAAAGCTGCAGGCTTTAAAAATGGTAAAGATGTTTCAATTTGTTTAGATGTTGCGGCTAATGAGCTATTTAAAAGTAAAAAATATTCAATTCATTCAAAAAAATTAGTTTCAGTAGATCAAACAATTAATAAATATCTAAAAATTATAAATAAATATAAGATAAAATCAATTGAAGATCCTTTCGCTGAAAATGATTGGACTTCATGGAGCAATTTAATGAAATCTACAAAGAATGTTCAAATTGTAGGTGATGATCTTTATGTTACAAATTTAGAGAGACTTAAAAAAGGTTTTTTAAATAATTCATCAAATTCAATTCTTATTAAGTTAAACCAAATTGGTACTGTTTCTGAAACACTCGAGGTTATAAAATTTGCTCAAATCATTGGCTATAAAACAATTATATCTCATCGATCTGGAGACAGTGAAGATACTTTTATAGCTGACCTTGCTGTTGGTACTAATTCCAATCAAATAAAAACAGGTTCTCTTGCAAGATCAGAAAGAGTTGCAAAATATAATCAACTATTACGTATAGAAGAACAGCTTGGTAAAAAAGTAAAAATGAATAAGATTCATTAATGTTGAGTAAAATTAAAAAAAATTATTTTTTATTAATCTCTACTTTCTTAATACTCTATTTCTTTTTTAACTTACTTGATGGGGAAAGAGGTCTTTTTTCATACTTTAAAAAAAAAGAAATTTTATTAAATTTAACAAAAGAAGAAGCAGATTTAAGAAATAAAATTAAAGACTTAGAGTTCAAGAATTCTTTATTAAGTGAAAATCTTGATTTAGATTACGTTGAAACACTATTACGCGAAAAGTTTTTATTTGGAAAAGAAGGTGAGACCCTCTATATAATTAAAAAGAATGACAATTAAACCAAGACACCCAGAAAAAGTTAACAAACCAGTAAATCCAATTAAAAAAAAACCTGATTGGATAAGGTCTAAATTAACTAACAGCAAAGAATTCTTC
>Ga0209406_1002599_pt1 | contig 11962 bp, 12 predicted proteins | sample COGITO_mtgs_1204_FD_184808 | JGI IMG/M metagenome (GOLD analysis project Ga0209406, IMG submission 184808) | Pelagic marine microbial communities from North Sea - COGITO_mtgs_120426 (SPAdes) (version 2) | ecosystem: Environmental > Aquatic > Marine > Epipelagic ...
CAACCACCACCACCACCTGATTTAAATTTTTTATTTTTGAATGTTAGATTGCTAGAGATTGACAACCTTATTACAAGCGCGATGACCGACGAAGCAATTACATTAGACCCTACAGACCATATCAAAGTTGAATCTTATCATAATTTTATCAAACAAATAATTGCTTGTCATGAATTAATTGGCAAAACTACAACATTTATTACACATATGGAACACGTAAATAGAACAATAATCAATAGAAAGTTTTTCCCGACCAAATCTCGGCGTCCTCTACTCACGGATTTAACAACTTTTTTGAGTGACATGGTAAATAAGGCTATTAACCAAAAAAATAAAGAACAATTCTATCGTGCACTTGAATATCTTCACACATTTAATTCTATTACATTACCAGCAATAGATAATACACTAATACCAACAGATTTATATAATTATTTTAAAGATTTACGGATATTGTTGGAAAACACAATTTTCCAAAATAAGAACAAATTTGAAAAACTAAATCCGATATCAATTAATGAGGGCTCGGGTGGCAGACCAATAGCCGTACAGATTAGACATATGATCAATGAACCACATAAATTGCGTGAATGGATAGATAGTGAATTCTATCGCGCCACATCGAGATCGAATAAATTAACCGATATAGGAATACAAAATATTGTAGACTATTTGATTATGTATGATACACTAACCCACAATGTATCAGAAGATGGAGTGGCACTCGTAGGTGGCAGTGCGGTTGTAGCTCATCTATCAGCACCAGCACCAGCAGATTTCGGATTTAAACTTACTTTGTTAGATTTGGATTCTACATTAAAAGAACAAGAAATAGAAAATATTATAAAGGAATTAAAAATAAACGTTGGTATTGATATTGGTAGAATAAAAGTTTTATATAAAGGATTAGTTGACGATATAGACGCACTTAATAATAACGGAAATATAACCATGTATGTTACTAAAATTACTAATGACATTGATGCGCTTCTTAATTACTTGGACGTAACCACATATAGTGATGGTAACGTTGATTTGATAGAAGCCTTAATTTTAATATTAAATGAAATAAAAGATTTCAATGAAGAAATAATTCCATTCGTTGTAGAAATGAATGAGGAACAAATAGACGCTGTGGTGATTGCGAATAACGTTGTGGAGGAAAAGGAAAAGAAAATACTGGAATTCCTAGACACTATGGATAACGACGATAACAGTCTTGTGGACGACGATATCAGTCTTGTGGACGACGATATCAGTCTTGTGGGCAAGGAACTATACGATGAAGTGATACGAGTGATTGTTGTTGCAGAAAAAATGCTGACCACGATGTGGAGGGTGGAGGCAAATGCTTCGGCGGCGGCGGCTGTGGTGGATACGGCGGCAGCGGTGGCGGCGGCGGCGGCGGCGGCGGCGGCGGCGGCAGTAGAAAATAAGGACGTGGTGACGAAGCGGAACAGGGACAGGTCACCAGACCGCAGTCTATCCGTCAATTATGGTGAAGAACGCGTGAAAAATGCTAAAAGGTTCGCGGAGGAACGGGGTGCCGCTAGAACGTTATCTTTTACATACAATGACGGCGGGGGGAGAAAAACAAGAAAGAAATCTAAATCCTCTCAACTTCGTAAAACGATTAAAAAGCGAAGGGTTAAAAAAATAAAGCGAAAATCGTTAAGGCGCAGAAAACCCATCAAAAAGCGGGTTAATTCCAAAAACCGAAGGGTGAAGCGGAAGATAAAAAATAAAACAAGGAAATATAAGAAGCCAAAGAAACAGAAACGTTCGCGCAAACCCAAACCTTAGTGCGCATAAATACAGCTCCGCTTTTGATGGTTCAATTGATAGCGTTGCGAATTGGCTCGCTTCATCGCCTTCGCAGTTTTATTGTATCCGAATTTATATAGTTAGTATTTGAAAATAATATATGAATCATTAACACTCTTATTGTAAGGTTTATTCTTCATCTTACAATAAGATTTATCTATTTTAGTATTTTTAAACAACTTACATACCTTTGGTTTTGCTCCTACCTTTGGTTTTGCTCCTACCTTTGGTTTTGCCCCTACCTTTGGTTTTGCCCCTACCTTTGGTTTTGCCCCTACCTTTGGTTTTGCTCCTACCTTTGGTTTTGCCCCTACCTTTGGTTTTGTCCCTACCTTTGGTTTTGTCCCTACCTCTTTTTTTCACACGTTTACCGGTTTTCTTGCGAATACGCGCGATACGGTCTTTAATGTTATTACCGGCGGTTGTTCCCATAAGCATTTTCCTACGAAATTTTGACGATAAATTCTCACCGTTCATATCAATATCGCCGGTTGCTAACAAAAGATGAAGTTCTTTTATAGTTTGCCTGTTATTTGCTATATAAAAATAATGTTTAGGTTTTAATAAATCATATATCTGTTCAGTTAGATTCAAGGCATAATAAGTATACATGATAACAATGCAAATATCATTGATTGTAACATTCTTATAATATCCTGAATAATTGTGGCACCAATCACTCAATTCCCCCACCATTTCAAATAAATCGTCGTCTTCAAAATCGTCACAACATATGTTCATGTCTACGTTATTTGCCTTCCTATCTGCCTCATTGTTTATTGTTATCATATCCCTGTCACCTTTGATATGAGCATCGTATCTTACGTTGCTACGTATTCGTGTGCGAATTTCATTCCCCATACGTGTTATAATTTTTGCGAATTCATCGCGTATTTTATTATAGGTCATTTTATCTGCCATTTTTTCTAACTGAGCCATATATATATATTATCATAATATTATCATAATATTAGTGCTAGTTATTTCAAATAGTATAAATATGGATGCATCATATTTTATTGTTTATTTTCCTCATATATATTTACTTGGCGTCTTTGTTGGTGAGACGATATCCCCAATGTTGGAGCGTCTGTCTAATCTTGGGGCTCACCGAAAAATCGTTGTATTTGGCGTTCTTTGCCTTGATCATATTTATCAGCCGCTTCCGAAACCGGCTCTGCGGTCCCGCGGTCTGCTTCCACCGCTTCATTTGGCGCTCGCTCATTCGTATATTATAAGGCTGTCTATTTTAAAATAGAATTTCCATTAATACAAGGAGAAAAATAAAGGTGATCGCGCTGTTTTCATATTTGGCAAAGTGTTTATGTGCGTATGAACCGATACCAAACCCGATTAGATTCACCACTATTTCGGCAACAGACCCATGCCAGCCGTGTTTTTTGGAATTCTTAATACCCAGCGCAGCGTCCAACGGGTTGAGATATTTCTCCTTTCCTTCTGTAACTAAATGTTTATAATACCATTCGTTTCTTAACTTATAATCGGGGCGTCCTAGACATCCCCCGAGAGAAAAGGCGAATTTTTCATTCTTATCCAGATACATCTCAAAGAGTTCCCATAATACGCCCGCGCTTTGTATTAGATAAAAATATTCGCTGAAGAAGTAGCCCAAAAATATGAAGAAATAGAGGTGATTTGTCTGCACCCCGAATATTTCAAAACGATAACAACCCTTTCGTTTATTCACATTCTTATATCCACACGGACAATTAATACCGATTAAAAAGAACCATACAATAAATAGTATTCCCACAATAGCCAATTGCGTATTTTTATTATATAAATGGCGTTGAATAAAGGTATCCATCATATATTTACATAACATATATATTTACTTGGCGTCTTTGTTGGTGAGACGATATCCCCAATGTTGGAGCGTCTGTCTAATCTTGGGACTCACCGAAAAATCGTTGTATTTGGCGTTCTTTGCCTTGATCATATTGATAAGCCGCTTCCGAAACCGGCTCTGCGGGCCCGCGGTCTGCTTCCATCGCTTCACTTGGCGCTCGTCGTCGGCACCGCGTTCGCCACGGAAGAAGTCGCAGTACCATTGGACCCACCCATACGGGTGCGCCTCGCTAATCCAGTCTTTGGACTCCCAAAATTCCAACGTGGTCCCCACCATCACTCCGTATGTGTTGATGCCCTTGTCGTATTTATCCCACTCGCTCACCAGATGCGAATCGGGAATCCCCTTCCACCACGATTTGGGATATTTCAAATGCTCGTTCTTATATTTTTTACCCGTCACCGTGGACGAGATAGGTCGCCAATACGTCCCACCGAAACTGCCCGCTCTAAACATCTCTTCCGGACTAAGGTTGGGGCGGAACTCGGGAAAATCCTTAAATACAAATTCATTGGCACTATTTCTAGTAGGCATATTTTTATAATTTAATAATATAATTTAACTATATTATTTAATAAACTATAAATAATATTTATTTTTAACTATTAAAAATTAACGATATTGTCTACTATTATTTGACTACCATATTTTGATGGTTCAATAATATTAACATAGTCTTTCTCTCTTTTTACTAATTCGCTTATTTTGTAAAGTAATATATTTTTTTTTTTACTAAATCTTTCTAGATTGTTATTCCATGCGTCTATAATATTGTAATATTTGTGATATGTCTTTTCATATACATAATATAAATCTGTAAGTACAATAGTACACTTCGTTCTGTTAATTATTTTATTTATCTCACGAACATATTTTTCCCAAACAATATTAAATTTAGATAAATCATTACTATCGTATTGGTATGTTACATAATAATTCAATAAATCATTTCCTCCTATAGATATAAACAAATATGTATTTGGTTCATTTAGATCTTCGGGAATTTCATTATATTGTGTAATAATATCTTCAATTATCGAATCGTCTTTTGCTAATACTAAAGAATTCATTTTATTTTTTAACTTATATTCAATTGTATTTTCATCTTTCACATATCCTTCGTTTTGAAATATGCTATCTCCTAATAGAATTACAAAATTTTTATCTTGTAAACCTTCTTTTAATATATTTGTTTGTTTTACTATTTTTATTTGTAATATTCCCAACAATATAATAGAACACAATAAAAATATATATAAATTTTTCATATATATTTATTATATAGTATTATTTAACGATATAATAATTATTATAAACTAAGAGGTCTGTGGGATTTCCTAAGAAGAATCACAAATTTTACGAGTCAACAGCTATTCCTAGTGAGAGCGACCATTCGCGTTTCAAAGATAACATAAAGATATTAATACTGCCATTACTACTATCACTATCATAACTGTCGTTGAATCATCTTCCAGAAGGTCATCTTCTATGGTCGTGTTCGTAAAATTCACCCTTTACAATACTTATATTTGATAAATTATTATCAATTTTATTAGATCATTGTCCGTCGTTATAAATGTGCTTCTCGTCGTATATGATGTGGCTAATTACGAGCCCCTTGGAGCAATCGAACGCCAGCTCACATTCGTAAAGAGCAGGAAATAATTCGCCGCATAAATAGAGCGCCAGCGTGAAAAGAATTATCAGCCCTACGTTTTTTTTGGTGTTTTCGCGGATGTAACGCCAATTAGTCATGTAGTGATTGGGGACGTGCGTCGCCACCATATAAAGAAAAAATATGTTAGGGTCATAGAGCACCGAGCTTCCTATCAACAATGTGCTGAGCGCGCTTTTCGGAACGTGTTTAATCGTCGGCATATCGTGGCGAAAATGAACGACGGAGGCGACTATAAAGGCGCCGTCAAGGAGCATCGGCGCGCTATTCGCCATTATTACCGAGCCACCCAAGACCGCCCCGTTTAAAGTCAACAGCTCCGTAGTTATATTATACTGAACCGCATGTATCATATCGGTAATTCCGTGCGGGGCAATAACCGTAGTCAGGATATTTTTATATATAGGAATCATATATAAATATCCGCCTTTTTATTTAAATGCTTGTTACACAAACGAAGTTTCAATCGTGATTTTAATGCGGAACTTTACGAGCATCAGGTAGAGCGACGTTATAATGAGCACGGCAAACGTATACGCATAATTGTGTCCGCGTAGATAGAGCCAGAAATCATAACAGGTATTAACGCGGTCGGGGATATTGTAATTGAACGTGTCCCAAATGAAGACCAAAAGCAGCCCATAGTATCCGCGAAGAGTGATAGTTTTATTCATTGTGCAAGACCATTTACTAATTGCGATTGCGTATCAATTTTATAGTAACGAGCGGAAACATCCGCTACGCTCGTTGTATGCTTGGGTATAAAAATATTAGGTTACATTATATGGAAGATGATGAGTCTCGTCTTGATATGCTAGAGAGAAAACTTACCGATTTAGAGGACAAACTAGATACAATCATTGATTTATTAAATAAAGACGTAAAACCAAGCACCACGAAAATGACGGCCCACATCGATTTCGTAGAGGCGGTATATGAAAACGTCAAAAATCCACTCGGGTTCCTCTGTAATAGGATAGGGTTATTAGCCGGCAACACTATTGGAAATTACTCACTTGAAGCTCCGCAGGACCAATTGTGCGATAATAATTGAATACCATAAGCAATTTAAATAATTGAATATATAAATATATTATGGCTTATGCTGATGGTAGAGCGATTGACGCGCTAAAAATCGTATGCGACAATCACAATAACGATGTCATTGACGAGGCGAGCGAATTATTAAAAGGCGAGGAGTTGTTCCGCGACAAATGTGGGGTTTTAGAGAAGGAATTATGCACTATTATGTGGGCTTCTCGCAAGCCAGAGAACTTCGAAGAGTTCCGCGAGTATATGAATATGCCGGAAATAACCAAAATTAACGACCTCTGGAACAAGAACATAGAGTGTCGTCTAAAATACAAGCACCTTTTCGACAAATTCAAGGAATATGGCGAGGGATACTCGGACTACTGTATGTTTCTGGGGATGGTTGGCGGAATACGTCTAATGGCCGAATTACACGAGAACTGCACCAATCGCGATGCCGTTTTGTGGGCGTGCATGGACGATATGGAGGCCAGTGAGGAGGACGAGGAGGAATATGACCTGGAGGCGGAGTTCAAGAAAATGAAGGCAACATTTATATCGGATAATATAAATGACGCGCTGAATATGCGACTAAATCTAGATAGCTAATTAACCCCAGTGTCTCTTGGAATGCATACGTTTAGTTTTGGATTTATTAACACCTTGTCCTTTACCGCGCACCTTAGTTTTTTTACCTGCGTTTGCCCGGCGATGTTTGTTGTCTTGTTTGTGGCGTTGTTTTTTAGTACCTTTCTTTATATTATACATCCATCCGGCCTTCTTTGATTTTTGAATTGATTTTGATTTTGATTCGGATTTTTGAATTGATTTATATTCCTTTTTCATTATGTTCATAGCGTTGCTACCATTTTTAATAAATTTACGTTTTTTCTTGACTATGCCTCCAAACTCGAATGGGGTTTTATTTGTAACACGATCGTAGCCTACCGAGTTACCTCTTCTAAGATTCCCATCGGTGTAGCCGTATTCGTCAAAATCTGTATCGCGCGGTATTGGTTCCGAATCAGCGTAATCTTCCTGAGGACCCATATCAAACATAGTGGACGGCTCGCGCCACCTGGATGAGAATTTTTTGACACTTTTTAATAATTCATTATGCTCCGCATTATCGAAACTACCTGGTTCCGTATCCTTCAACGCATTATGTAAATAAGTCTGCATCATTGCTATCAGCTTCTTGTTATTCTTGAAATCTTCTTCTAACGCCCCGTAGTTTATATAATCATTAATTAATTGGTCACCGCCTCCATGATCTTGTAGATTTTCTAGGTCATCAATAGCATCGGCTATACCAGTTACATCAGCTACGTTATTATTAATATTATTTATATTTTGTTCAATATCCCTAAGTCCTGGTGCATCATTTGGTACTTGATATTCCCGTGCTTCCGCCCTCCATTTTCCTATAGATGTAATATGACCTAATAACGCTCCGCCGAACGCAACAGCCACCTTTTTAGACATAACGCCATTTTCGTAACCAAACTTCGCAATTGTTTTTATAATAATCTTCGCGATAACCCATGTCCCGACAAAACCTTGGGTTCCCCTATAATGCATTCCGCACAAAAGATTTGTTAACAGTGTAGCAATAAAACCACGCAGAGTCGTGTAGATCGCAAGTATCCCCGAACTCGCACCTAAAGCTGCTATAAGCTTAGTGCTACCTAGATACTTTTTAAAGAACTCTATAATGACGGCGAGGAATCCATCCATCTTTCGGTTTCCTTTTTTACAATCTTTAAATCCAAACATTCCCATAGCAACGTCACTCATGTCGGTACACACATCTTTTCTCCCGGATAACTCTAAAGATGCTTGATCTAGTAATTGAAATATATTATTAAAAGTATCTAATACGATTCTATATTCACCAGTATATGGCGAGTTATGTAATGCTATATGACCCGCGCTTACTAAAGCGGGCGACGAGTAGATAAGAAACATCGCTACTTTTTCCATTGACAGGTAAATTGCCTCCTTTCTACCAAAACAAAGATCATCTTCCTCTTCCTCTTCATCTTCATATTCCTGTTCTTCTGCTGGACCAGAACCACCATATTGGACAATTTCACTCATTATATATATATAAAATTATAATATTTATATATACACTATCATATTGATTTATAATATTTTCTATTTCCGCGAACCCGACTTTGACCGGGACCGCGACTTCGAACGGGACCGGGTGCGCGAACGGGACCGCGACTTCGAACGGGACCGGGTGCGCGAGGCGGACCGACGCCTAGTAGAACTATTTTGCGTTGAACTATTAGACTGTTCCCTTTTAGCCTTTGTTTTTTTAGCCTTCTTCTTTGCCTTCGCCTTCGCCTTCTTCTTTCTATTTCTCTTGGTAAGGCGCTCTTGCTCCCGCATAGAGCCGAATAGTTTATCTTTTATCAATTTATGTCCGGTGTTCCAATTAGCATATGTGAGACCGCTCTGAGCGATCGCCAAGTACGCAGCAACTTTTCTAATGAATGCTTCCGTGGCTGCGAGACGTGCCTCGCAATCCGACCCACCTAAAGACGGGTCTATTTGCATAAGTCCTAATCTCACGGCTCTTGACAATTCACCTTTACAAAGTGGCTCTAAAATTCCATTGTTATATATATAATCTTGAATTGCACTACGATTTAACGCACTCACGGTAACACCACCAGCGGCAATGAATATCGAAACTGCCAACATAATATTGTTTACTATGTTATCCTGACTACTTTGCGAGCGACCTGACTCGGAAACAAAGAGCGACTCGTCATCGGAGTCGTAGTCAGTGTCGTCGTCGGTGTCGTCGTCAGTCTCCTCTGCCGCAGCGCCGCCCTTAAGACCACGTTTGCCGATCTTATTGAAAATATTAGATAATAAATTCATAGGAAGGTCTAACTCTTCTGATAAATCTACAATCTCTCTGCGGGTAGGTGCTTTATACGAACAATTATCCCCCTTAATTTTACAAGTTTGTAACTTTAAAAAGTCATTTTTTAACGAAGCCATTATATATATATATCTAGCTAAAATAACATTGTAGCTAAATATACATCGCACTTTTTCATTTGTCTAAAAATTGAAACACAAATAATTTGTCATATATATGGCACAAAAAAACACAATGCTGACGATTGATAACATCATCTCAAACCACCTTTCGTTGCGTAATATAGTGGGGTTTCTAGACAGGGAAACCGCGCTACGCGTCTCTAAACTCTGGGCGCGCGTAAAAACGCAGCAGATTGCTTCGGTGCGTTTCCGCGAAGGCGCCAGCGGGTTTGGGATTGAGCGCGTAACGCTGCGCTACACAGGAATAGAGCGTATCACAATCAACGAAAAGCTGTGGAGACACATAGACGACGAAGACATTGAGGTTATTGCCAATAACTGCCGACAATTAAAGAAAATCGACATAGCCGGTTGCGGACAGATTACGAGCGTCTCTGCTCTTGCTCGCAAATGTCCGGAGCTCAAATATATAAAGATGCGCGGATGTCATCAAATTACCGACGATTCATTGAAAGCTATCGCAAATAACTGCCCCGAACTTACGCACTTTGACGTGTCCTACTGTCAAAATATAACCGATGTGGGAGTTATAAGCGTTGTTACCAAATGCCCAAATCTTACCAACATAGAGCTTACTGAGTGTCGCGAAATAACCAATAACACCATTCTCGCGATAGGAGAACGGTCGCATAATCTTGCCATCATTAGCTATTATGGTTGTGGCCTCATTACAGAGGCCGCCGAAGAAAAAATGATAGCCCAGTGCAAAATGCTCCGGTTCAACTATTTGTGCAGAGATAGCATTCATAAGAAGCTCGGACAGATGAACAAGGAGAGGCAGAAGGCGGCGAGGGTGCGGTCCAAAATTATCGCCAAGGCCGCCCATCGACGCAGGTTGGTCGAGTAGTCCACAGGCACAGCCAGTATATTAACCCTCGTGGCGTATATGCTGTTATACACAATGAAACGGTCGCATATGTAGGTTTAATTTATCTATCTAAAATTACATAAACTTAGATTCCAATTTGTATTTTTTAACCACGATAAAAAATAGGCTGCTAGCAAATACCCATACTGATGTTGCTTTTGCGATAGGCATAACTATATCGTCGTCTTTTTTTATGTAATAGGCCATAATTCCGCAACTCAAAACCAGCAATAATAACGCGAAAGTTGTCGTGTAAACGAATCTGGATATATATGCGGATGACCTACCGCTTTCCCGCATAAAATAAATCGTAGGAATTATTGACACCGGAATAGACCATAATATGGCGCCGGTTAGTGAGTCGACGTATGTGCCCATATAACTTATTCCCGCCGTCATCATTCCACCCACAATAAAGTTCTTAAGTATGTCGTATGTTAATGTGCCCATTATATATAATGTGTCATTTAATATCTAGGGTTTTTGCAGATTTATCAAAAAATTGAAACGGCGAGTTCGGCTCAATTGATAGCACAACAACTACAACTGCAACAACTGCAAGAGCAATAAAAGCAATAGCAACAGCAATAAAAACAACATGAACTTCCAAACGATGTTTGATTACACTGCAATTGGCCAAGCGATGAAGATGTCGGGAAGGACATTCAATCAACTGAGCGCGGAAGAGAAAGAGGAGTATTTCAAGACAATGGATATTATGCAGCCTACTAACGTGCATGACCGCTATTCTTACAATAGTTATATGCCGATGCCGATGCAAATGCCGATGCCTGGTCATATGCCGATGCCTGGTCATATGCCGATGCCTGGCCATATGCCGATGCCCGGATACGTCCCTCGTTCGCGCGTGCCTACACCAGTCAATATGGATTCGCGGTTTGATGCGGTGGACCAGAAAATCGCGGGAGTTGAGACCACGATGACGAGTAAGTTCGCGGACACCGCACGCGAGATTGACGATATTAAGACGCAGATTGCCGAGATGGTGATCGGCGTTAAGACGCTCTCACACAAATGCCTGACGAACGAGGAGAGCATCCAAAAATTCAAGAGCTCGCAGCATATCGTGAATTACAGCATCTGGATATGCCTCCTCATCACCGTGTTCACAAACTACGACGCGGTTAAAAATAAGGTCTCTGAGAACATAGTTTACAGCGTTCTCATTCTCATACAAATGTACGTCATTGCGCTCCTCTCGTCCAAGTAAGTCAACGCCTGCTACATATTGCCTGCTACATATTGCCTGCTACATATTGCCTGCTACATATTGCCTGCTACATATTGCCTGCTACATATTTTTATTTAAATAAAATTAAAATGGTTTTGATGGTGCTTCCAATAGCGCTCTTATCCACTTAAACGACGTCGTCATCATCATGGTGGGATGTGTCACTCTCTGCGTCGCATTCTTTGAACTATTCTACACAGGAGAATTGCGGAAACTCTGATTAGCTAACCCGATATATATATAGCATAAAAAAAGGATCTATACCTTTTTTTATCGCTTCAAGTATGTAGGGACATATATTTAGAGTATAGTAATAAAGACACCCTGCTATGGTATAATAATTATGATGGCGCGTTC
>Ga0209406_1002601_pt1 | contig 11951 bp, 10 predicted proteins | sample COGITO_mtgs_1204_FD_184808 | JGI IMG/M metagenome (GOLD analysis project Ga0209406, IMG submission 184808) | Pelagic marine microbial communities from North Sea - COGITO_mtgs_120426 (SPAdes) (version 2) | ecosystem: Environmental > Aquatic > Marine > Epipelagic ...
GCATAACCAATTTATGTACTTGATTAATAAGTCTCTCTATATCTCCCTCATCAATAACTAATTCAGAGTTTGGTCTAGTTATATAGTCACTATGCTGTAGACTTCTAATATGTTGGCCTGCAATGCCGACTGTAACAGAGCTAATTTTTTCTCCAGATGATTGTTCTGCTTCTTGAATAGCCTGCTGAATAGATTGAATTGTTTGTGTAATATTATTTACAACCCCTCTGTGCACCCCCAAACTAACTGACTTTCCTTGACCTAAAATTTGAGTTTTGCCATACTCATTTTTTACGCCTGACATTGCAACAATCTTAGTTGTTCCTATATCTAAACCTACTGAAATTTTATTTTCGTTCATAATCTAATTTTTTACACAAACAACTTGATTGTCAAATTGTAAGTTGATTACACTGTATTTATTTAATATTTGATTTGTTGAAGCATTTATGTAAAATGCCTTAAAATTTTTAATTTTTAAGTCCAAATTATTTAGTTGACCAATTAGTATTTTAAATCTATAACCTCTTAATTTGATACTAAAATTACTGTTACTATCTATTAATATTTCTGTAGCACTTTGACTTAGAAATTTATCATTCTTTATATAACTAGATATCTTATAAATTAGATCTAATTGATCTTGGGTTTTTGTGTATCCCTTAATCACAGGTACTCTTGCAGAGTAATATTTGGACTTTGGCATTACAAGCCCATCTTCATCTAAATAAAATTTATTATTTAAAAATCTAGCTATTGGCTTTCTCTGCTGAATGTTAACAACCATGGTTCCATTAACGTCTACAAATACATCAGATTTTCTAACTAATTCAATTTTATTTAATTCAAATTCTAAAGCTTTTACATGAACAGAGGATTTGCCGATATTTTTAGTAGTTATTATTTCTATAACTGCATTATTTATAGAATCTTTTGTTATAAATAAATTATTAGGATTATCAATATAAATATCCATTTTACTGATATCTCTTAGATTATTTACAGAAATAGTACTGTAAAATAATCCGGATATTAAAACCAGCAGCAAAATCAACTTTATTTTCATCCAATTAAATCGCATACTCAAGTAATTGTTTTTTTATTTTAATTGCTTTGGAACCAATATCTCCAGCTCCAAGAGTCAAGTTTATTTTCATTTTGCAATCATATATTTCTTTATCTAAATCGTGTAATTTTACATTCTTTTTTACCTTAGATGTTATTTTAGATAATAGCCAATTTGCATTTACTCCATTAATAGGTAATTCTCTTGCAGGATATATATCTAAAATAAGTACGGTATGAAACTTTGACAAAATAGAAGCAAATTCATCAATAAAATCTCTTGTTCTTGAATATAAATGTGGTTGAAAGGCAACAAGATAATTTTCGTTAGGATAAGACTCTACAAGAGAATCATATATTGCGCTAATTTCTTCAGGATGATGTGCATAATCGTCTATATATACTAAATCTTTACTGTTTATGTGAAATGAATATCTTCTTTGAACTCCTTTAAAAGAAAGTAGAGCCGGTTTCAAGTCTTCGATCTTACAATTTAGTTTAAAAGCTATAATAAGCGCTGCTAAAGCATTAGACAAGTTATGTTTTCCTGGACAATTAAAATTAAAATTTGGGTACAATATACCACCAATACAAAGATCAAAACTATACGATCCATTAGTTAAAACAATGTTTTGAATATTAAATTTGGAATCTTTATTAAAACCATATTTATCTCCTTTTAAACTGAGCTGTTCACTTACAATTAAAAGTCCATTTGGCACTATTTTATTTATAAATGAATTGAATGTATCTTTCAAATCATCTATATTATTGTAAATATCTAAATGATCTTCATCAATCGATGTTATACATGCAATATTTGGCTTTAGTGTTAAAAATGACTTATCGAATTCATCTGCTTCAACCACACATATATCTTTTCCATTAGCAATTAAGTTAGAATTATAGTTTTCAGAAATACCTCCTAAAAATGTAGTAGCTGGTTTGTTACAATATTTAAGTAAATGCCCCAGAATGCAAGTCGTAGTTGTTTTACCGTGGGTACCGGCAATTGCTACACAAAAACTAGAATTAGCAATTAATCCTAAAGCCTCAGACCTTTTTATAACTACAAAGTCATTTGAAATAAAATAATCTAGTATTTTTAGTGAGCTAGGAATTGCAGGGGTATAAATAACAAGAGTGTTATACTTATTCTTATATTTTTTATCTAAATCAATAGGACAATCATCATAAATAATTTTAACCCCTTTAGATTCTAAATTATTAGTATTAACAGATATTGTTTTATCGTAACCGCCGACCATTTTGTTTTCAAGTACAAAATAATTAGCTAAAGCGCTCATCCCTGATCCACCGATGCCAATAAAATATATGTTTTTGTACTTATTTAATTCCATTATAATAGCCTTTCTATTTCGTTAACGATATCTATTGTAGCATTTTGTTTTGCGTTTTTTATTATACTATTTGAAAGTTCTAATTGAAGCTCTGTATTATTGATTAAATCAGTAAAGGACTTGACAAAATCTGTCTCCAAATTCTTTTCTTCAATTAATATTGCGGCATTTTTATTTACTAAAGTTTTAGCATTTTTGTATTGATGATTTTCTGCAACATTTGGCGATGGGATGAAAATTACAGGTTTACCTACAATACATAACTCAGAGATTGAACTTGCTCCAGCCCTAGAAATTATTATATCAGCATGGGCATAAGCTAAATTCATTTCATCGATAAAAGCATGTACATGAATATTCTCTTTGCTATTTAAATGTCTATACTGTTCAAAATAAATTTTACCACACTGCCATAAAACTTGAACATTTAGAGATTTAAATAAATTTATATTATTAAAGACCACTTTATTTATCTCTCTTGAACCGTTGCTTCCTCCAAGAATTAATAGAGTTTTTTTGTTTTCTTGTAAACCAAATTTTGATTTATCTCCAGTGTTAGCTGAATTTAAATTTCTCAAATCTGATCTGACTGGATTACCAGTTTCAATGATTTTGTTTTTGTTAAAAAATCTATCAAGACCATTATAGGCAACACATATTTTATTTACTCTTTTTGAGAGTAATTTATTTGTTATTCCTGGATAAGAGTTTTGCTCTTGAATTAAAGTTGGTATTTTAAATAACGTGGCAATATATAAAAGTGGTCCACTAGCAAAACCACCTGTACCGATAACCACATCAGGATTATTTTTCTTAATTATTAAAATTGAATGTATAAGACTAAAGAAGAGTTTAATTGGAATAATTAAATTTTTAATAGAAAAATTTCTACTAAATCCTGATATCCATAATCCAATAATTTTAAAACCATACTTAGGCACAATTTGCATTTCCATTCTGTCGCTTGCCCCAACAAATAATATTTTTGAATTAGGATATCTAAATTTCAATTCATTAGAAATAGAAATAGCAGGATAGATATGTCCTCCTGTTCCTCCTCCTGATATGATAAACTTAAATTCTTTCATTTAAATAGTTTCTTTTAAAATTTCTAATGGATTAGTATTATCAATCTCTTCATTTTTTGATTCATATTTTCTACTTACACTTAATATGATACCAATAGACAAGCATGTCATCCATATGGAAGTTCCACCACTACTTATAAGTGGAAGAGTTTGTCCAGTAACAGGCATTAATTCAACAGCCACAGACATATTTATAAATGCTTGAAATACAATCGGAAGACCCATAGACACCGCTAGTAATGATCCAAAGACTGATTCAGATTTATTTGATATAATTACTATTCTAAATAAAAACCATAGATATAGAACAACTAAAAACAAACCGCCTATTAATCCAAATTCTTCAATAATTATAGCATAAATAAAATCTGAAGACGATTGAGGTAAAAAATTCTTTTGTATACTTTTCCCAGGTCCTAATCCTTTAATACCACCTGTAGCTATTGCAATTTTAGCTTTCTCTATCTGATAGTTTGATTCAGTATTTTCAGAGTTAATAAAATTATCTACTCTACTAGTCCAGGTATCTACTCTGTTGGGCATTAACTCAGGATAGGCTTTAACAGCTAGAATAAATATTGAAAGAGTAAATATTCCTAGAAAAACTATTAACGAAAGATATCTTTTTGGATATCCCCCTAGAAAGCAAATAACTAAAACTAATAAGAACAAAATAGCAGCAGTGGAAAAATTTGCAGGCAGTATTAATGCTACCACAACAAAAACTGGTATCCAAAGAGGTAAAATAGTTTTTGAAAATGAAATAACATCATCTTTAACCTTTGCTAAATATCTAGCAATGTAAATCAGTAGTATACTTGATGCTAGAGTGGATGGCTGAAAAGTAAATCCTAACACCGGGATTTTAATCCATCTGTTTGTATTTGTCATCGAATCAGAAAAAACAGGCTGAAATATTGTGTAAGCAAGTAATACTATAATAACTGGTATCATTAAAAGTGAAATCCCTTTGTAATAATTATATGGAATTTTATGTGCTCCGTACATAATTGAAAAACCAAGAAAAAGATGTACTAAGTGTTTAAAAATATAGCCTAGTGTATTTCCATTTCCGTATAAATAAGCTAGGTTACTAGAAGAGCTATACACAGGCAAAAAGGAAAATATTGCCAACAATGTTGCAATGGCCCAAATCGGTCTATCTCCACTTATATGATTTAAAATTTTTCTCATTATAGCTTTCTTACTTCGGCTTTAAATTGTTCTCCTCTATCCTCATAATTTTTAAACAAATCAAAACTTGCACATGCAGGTGACAAAAGCACATTATCATTGGATTTAGCGATACTATATGCTTCTTTTACAGCTTCAGACATTGATTTAACTTCAGTTATGTATTCTACTAAGTTTTCGAAATTTTCAAATATTTTTTTATTATCCTTTCCAAGGCAAATAATTGCTTTAACTTTTTCATTCACAAGAGTGAAAAGTTCTTCATATTTATTTCCTTTATCAATTCCCCCAACAATCCATACTGTTGAAGATTGCATACTATCCAAGGCATAATAGGCAGCATTTACATTTGTAGCTTTTGAATCATTTATGTAGTTGACTTTATTAATTTTCAAAACATGTTCAAGTCTGTGTTCAACAGCCTGAAAATGCTCTAAACTCTTACGGATCGTTTCTTTTCTAATCTTTAATAGATTAGCAACTGTAGTTGCAGCCATAGCATTTTTTAAGTTATGGGTACCTATTAGTGGAAAATTATTAGTTGGCATAATTATTTTATTTTTATTAATAATTGAAATGATATTTTTATCTTCTAGATAGGTTACACTATCTATGGTTTTAGTAGTTGAAAAGGGTAATAAATTAGATTTAATTTTATGAATATTATTTTTAATAAACTCTACAATGTTTACATCCTCTAAGTCGTATATGAAGTAATCTTTTTCAGATTGATTTTTTAATATATTAAACTTGGAATTTATATAGTTTTTAAAACTGTTATTATATCTGTCTAAATGATCCGGAGAGAGATTGGTCATTATAGCTATGTGTGGATTAAAATCTATTATTCCATCTAACTGAAAACTACTAAGTTCTAAGACATAATTTTTTGTATTTGAAGCAGCAACTTTTGAAGCAAAACTAATCCCTATATTACCTGCAATATCAACATCAGCATTTTCACTTTTCAATATCTCATAGATCATCGTTGTAGTGGTTGTTTTTCCATTACTGCCAGTTACTCCAATAATAGTAGCGTCTGTAAATTTACTTGCAAATTCAATTTCTGAAATAATCTGAATTTGTTTATTGGTAAGTTGCTTGATGATTGCAGCAGTTTCTGGGATTCCTGGACTCTTTATAACATAATCTACATTTAGTTTATTAGCCTGTTCATGTCCGTTCTCTTCAAATTGTATATCGTTTTTTAATAGTAATTCTTTGTAATTTTTTTCAATCAAACTACTATCAGACACAAAGACAGAAAGGCCTTTTGATTTAGCTAATAAGGCTGAACCAACTCCACTTTCCCCTGATCCCAATACTAATATCATGTTACCTAATTTTTAGAGTTACAATTGAAATAATCGCTAATAAAATTCCTACAATCCAAAATCTTGTTACTATTTTACTCTCATGTAGTCCACTAACTTGATAATGGTGATGTAGTGGTGACATTTTAAAAATTCTTTTTCCTACACCATATTTTTTTCTGGTGAATTTGAAATAAGAGACCTGCATGATAACCGATAGGTTTTCAACAAGAAACACACCACACAAAATTGGTATTAACCACTCTTTTCTAACTGCGATCGCAATAACGGCAATAACTCCTCCTATAGCTAAGCTTCCTGTATCTCCCATAAAAACCTGAGCAGGGTAAGTATTATACCATAAAAAACCTATCAATGACCCAACAAAAGCTGCAATAAAAATGGTCATTTCCTCAACCCTTGGTATATACATTATATTTAAATATTCAGAAAAAATTACATTACCAGAAACCCAGGTAAAAATTCCAAGTGTTAGAACTATTATCGCGGATGTCCCAGCTGCTAAACCATCAATACCATCAGTTAAATTTGCTCCATTAGAGACCGCTGTTATAATAAATATTATTAAAGGGATAAAAATCAACCAAGCATACTCTTTTAAATCAGAACTTACCCAAGTAATTAAATCGGAGTAGTCAAATTCATTGTTTTTAAAAAAAGGAATTGTAGTTCTCGTTGATTTTTTTTCAATTCTAAAATCAGCACCATCTTCATTTACTACATTAACTATTTTATTAGAATTTGAAACTTTGTCTTTAATAGTAACTTCTGGATGGAAATAAAGAACTGATCCGACTACAATTCCCAATATTACTTGACCAATTATCTTTAAATAGCCTTTAAGCCCATCTTTGTCAGATTTAAATTTTTTAATATAATCATCAACAAACCCAATTAATCCCATCCAAAGCATTGTAGCTATTAATAAAATTATGTAGATGTTTTCAAGTTTAGCAAATAGTAATACAGGTATTAATGTGGCAAAAATTATGATCAATCCACCCATAGTTGGAGTACCTGCCTTTTCCTTTTGTCCCTTTAAACCTAAATCTCTGATTGATTCACCTATTTGTTTAACTCTTAGAAACTCAATGACTTTTTTTCCAAAAATAGTTGAAATTAAAAGTGCTGTTATTAACGCAATAGCAGATCTAAATGAAATATATCCAAATAATGATGCGCCAGGAAATTGATATTGTTGTTCTAAGTATTCAAATAGATAATAAAGCATATTATATAATTTTTGTTAGATAATTTTTGACAATTTCATAATCATCAAAATGATTTTTTTTTCCATTAATTTCCTGGTATGTTTCATGCCCTTTACCAGCTATCAAAATAATATCCTTTGGACGCGCTAATTGACATGCAGTTTTTATCGCCTCTTTTCTACTAGAAATAGATAACACCTTTTTAAAATCAACTGGACTAACCCCTAAATTCATCTGCTCTATAATTAATTCTGCAGATTCAGATCTAGGGTTATCACTCGTGAATATAACTTTAGAACTAAGAGAACTTGATATTTGACCCATTAGGGGTCTTTTTTTAGAATCTCTATCTCCACCACAACCAACCACAGTAATTAGAGAATCATTTCCAGTTCTGATATCATTAATAGTTTCAATTACATTTTTAAGGGCATCAGGAGTATGTGCGTAGTCTACAATTGCAGTAATATCATTAATAATTACATATTCAAACCTTCCTCTTACACTCTTTAATAAGCTAGCATATTCTAATGCTTTATCTTTTGGTATGCCTAATAATGTGGCAGCCGAGATTACGGACAATAAATTATAAGCATTAAACTTACCGGAAAGATTAGTCCAAAGTTCAGTTTGATCAATTTTCAATAACATTCCTTCAATTGATTTTTCTAATATTTTGATCTTAAAATCTGCATAAGAATTAAGTGCATAGTAAAACACTTTAGATTTTGTGTTTTGGGTCATGAACTTTCCGTTTTTATCATCCTTATTAATCAGAGAAAAGGACTCCTTCGGGAGATTATCAAAAAACTCTTTTTTAATATCTCTATAATTAGAAAAAGTAGAATGATAATCTAAATGATCGTGAGAAAGATTTGAAAATATGCCACCTGAGAAATTTAGTCCATTAATTCTCTTTTGATGTATTCCATGAGAGCTAATTTCCATAAAACAATACTCAACCCCATTTTCTAACATTTGATTTAGTAATGAATTTATTAAAAGTGAATCAGGGGTAGTTTGTGTAGAACTTATTTCATTTTGATCTATACAAATTTTTACTGTTGAAATAAGACCTGTTTTAAAACCTGCAATTTTAAATAAATCAAATAATAGCGTAGTTATTGTTGTCTTACCATTAGTACCAGTTACACCAATTAATTTTAATTTTTTTGAGGGGTTATCAAAATAGTTAGCTGAAGTAATTGATAATGCTTCTCTTGAACAATTAACTTCTAGGTATGTGATTCCATCTATAATCTCAGGGGGCATAGACTCACAAATAATTGATTTAGCTCCTAACTCAATCGCTTTATTTATAAAATTATGTCCATCGATAGAATTACCTTTGATAGCTATAAATAAATTATTAGATTTTATTTGTCTTGAATCAATACATAATTTACTTACGCCAATAGAAGTATTACCAATTACCTTAGTAATTTTAACTTTATACAATATTTCTTTTAATTCCTTCAAGTTAGCTTTAATATTATTTTTTGATTCTTAGTTATTTTTGTTCCTGACTTTATAGATTGATTAATTTTATTTCCATCACCATACACCTCTACTTCTAATCCTAAATTTTCTAATACCGCTATGGCATCAGATAAACTTAGCTTTGTGACATTAGGTATTACAGATCTATCATTAATTGTTTTTAAATAAGATTCATTATTTGAAATTAGTTCTACATTTAAATTTTCAAAACCATCAATCGTTTGTTCAATTGCAGTTTCAGAATAAATCTTTTGAGCAATTTTCTTAAATACAGGTGCTGCTACTATATTACCATAGTATCCAATTTCTTTATCTGGCTTATGTATTACTACAATACATGAGTATTTGGGATTTTCTACTGGAAAATAGCCTGCAAAAGAAGATATGTACAGCCCTGACTCTTTCCAGTATTCAGTTTGACATGTTCCAGTTTTACCTGCCATTGAGAAATTAGAAGAGTAAATATTGTGTGCTGTTCCATGCTTTTTCTCTACAACATTCTGCATCATCTTTTGAACTTTTTTAGCAGTCTCTATAGAACATATTGATGGGTTAATAATCTCTTTATTGAAAACCTCAACCTTTTTATCAAAATCTTTAACTTCTCTTAAAAACCTAGGTCTTAACATCACTCCATCGTTTGCTATTGCATTATAAAAAGTCAAAGTTTGTAAGGGTGTAAGCGACACACCATATCCGAATGCCATCCATGGCAAGTCTAATCCGTCCCAATTTTTTTTATCGGTAGGGTGTGTTATTTTAGGAATTCCCTCGCCAAGAATTGGTAAATCCAAAGTACTATTTAACCCCATACTGTACAGCCTATCAACAAATTTTTCTGGTTTTTCTTTATAATTTTCATTGATTAATTTCACCATTGCTGTATTAGAAGAGATCTCAAATGCTTTAGCAACTGAAATTTTTCCATACCCTCCTCTTTTAGAATCTCTAACATTTCTGCCGTAAAAACTTAAAACACCAGTCTCAGTATCTATAACATCACTAGTATCAACAACCTTGTCTTCCAAAGCTGCGACCATTCCCATCAATTTAAAAGTTGACCCAGGCTCATGAGATTCTCCAACAGCATAATTTAATTTTTCGTAATAAGTTCCAATCGATGTTCTTCCGAGGTTTGAAATCGCTTTAATTTCTCCAGTTGAAACCTCCATTACTACTACACTGCCATGATCTGCTTTAAATTTCTCTAATTGCTCCAATAGAGAAAAATGTGCCACATCTTGAATCTTAACATCAATGGTAGTATATATATCTAAACCATCTTGTGGTTCAATTTGATTGAAATCTTCGATTGGTTTCCATTGACCTTTACCAATTTTCTGAGATAATCTTTTACCGTCAACGCCTGTTAAATACTTTGAACCAAAAGCGCCATCAATCCCTGGTCTTGTCACATTACCTTTATCATCTTTTCGCTCATAGCCAATAGTTCTTTGGGCAACACCACCCATTGGATAATCACGTTTTGTTTTTTGCTCAACAATTAACCCACCTTTAAAAGATCCGAGCTTTAATAGTGGAAAGTTTTTAATTTTAACATGATCATTGTATCCTAAATTTCGAGCTATTAACAAATATCTGTTTTTGGAGTCTCTGGCATTTTTAAGTAATTGAATAAAATAACTTTTAGATTTATTATGATGCTTCGATAAACTAATAGCTAGTTCTTCGATATTATCATTGAAGTTTTTTTCTGAAGGAGCTAAGGCATCAAAACGAATATCATATTTTGGAACTGAAGTCGCTAAAAGCTTTCCATTACTAGAATACACACTACCTCTGTTGGCTGGGATAATTACATTTTTGATATTATTTTCCTCTGACAAACCAATATAATAATCCCCCTTTACAAATTGAATATTAACAAGCTTAACAACAATAGAAATAGCCAGTATAAATATTAATACTGAAACTATGTATGTTCTATTAATAATGTGTTTTTTTGTTGTAGCCAATTTATTTATTTACAATTATTTTAATTGGAGGTTCAGTTGATGAACTAATTCCCATTTCATTTATTTTTTTTGACACAGTTGATTCCATTTTATATCTAATTAAAATGGTTCTAGTGTCTACAAACTCAGAACGAAGTGATTTAACACTTTCGTTAATTCGAGCTATTTCATGAATTTTTTTATCTACACTATGAGAACTATTAATCATCAGTAGAGACAAAAAAGAAAAAAATAAAATTAAGCTCCAGTTTTTAGACGAGTCTTTACTTAAAAGAAAAGAGCCTCTTATAAATTGGATTATTTTATTTTTCATTATTTAATTTTTTTCAGCAATTCTTAATTTGGCACTTCGAGCTCTATTATTTAACTTAATTTCATCGTATGTAGGAACAATAAGTTTACCCACTTTACTAAAAGGCAAGTTCTCATTACCATAAATATCTTTTTTTGCGTCCCCTTGAAATAAACCACTTCTGATAAATCTTTTAACCAAGCGGTCCTCCAAAGAGTGATATGAAATAACACTTAGCCTTCCTTTTTGGCGTAAAACATCTTTGGTTTGAATTAAGAAAGATTTAATTACATCAATTTCAGAATTAACCTCTATTCTTAAGGATTGATATATTTGAGCTAATAATTTGTTACTTCTCTTTTTTGGCAATACGCTCAGAAGCAAATTGTTTAATTCTAAAGTTGTTTTGATTTCTGAAATTAGTCGGGCTTCAACAATTTTTCTAGCAATAAGTCGAGCCATTCTTAATTCTCCATAATCAAAAAATATTTTTGCAAGCTGGTCAAATGAATAATTATTAATAATGTCAAAGGCTTTTAATTCACTATTTTGATCCATTCTCATGTCTAAATTAGCATCATATCTTATTGAAAAACCTCTGTCTGGGACATCAATTTGGTGAGAAGAAATTCCAAAATCTGCAAGAATACCATCTACTTTATCAATATTAATTGAAAGTAAATTTTCTTTTAAATACATGAAATTTTTGTTAATTAATAAAAATCTATCGTCGTTAATTATATTCTCCAATACATCTTGATCTTGATCAAATGCAATTAACCTTCCTTTTTCTCCGAGTTTACCTAAGATCTCCTTGCTATGACCTCCTCCTCCAAATGTTACATCAACATAAATACCATTTTCAATAATATTCAAACCTGCTACAGACTCATTTAACAAAACAGGATTGTGGTACATCATAACTTAATC
>Ga0209406_1002609_pt1 | contig 11931 bp, 8 predicted proteins | sample COGITO_mtgs_1204_FD_184808 | JGI IMG/M metagenome (GOLD analysis project Ga0209406, IMG submission 184808) | Pelagic marine microbial communities from North Sea - COGITO_mtgs_120426 (SPAdes) (version 2) | ecosystem: Environmental > Aquatic > Marine > Epipelagic ...
AATCATATTTTTTAGTAAGAGAACTGTAACTGTATATGGAACGGTAATTGAATTTACTAGTTAATTAGAAAAAAGCACATAACAATGTATAAGCGGCATAAAAAAGCCGCTTATACTAACCGTTAGCAATAATTAAAAAAATGACAGACCTACAGTTCCCCCCCTTTGATTCCACTGAATTAATGGACAACATGAAAAAACGATTGCCGGAGTATAATATACAAAAACCTCCATTTGGCAACTATTTTAAAGTAATTAAAAAAGGACTAACTGTAACCGGAGTTGTTCAAGTTAAAACAAGACCAAAAGAAGGCTTAATTAAAACCAAAATTCCATTTGATAATGTTTTATTAACAATAATTATTCTTATCCCTTTGGGCTTATATATACTTATTAATAAGTCAAAGCAGAAAGAACTTGAACAAAAAGTGATTGATGAATTAACAAGCATTCTCAATAAATAAAAAAATTGCTAACACGGTATATAGCAAATAGAGCATTCCGTGGTTTACCAAACTTCGGTACTATTTAAATACCGCCAAATCATTGATTTGGCTTTTAAAATGAATAAATTAAAAACAAAATACAACGTTTTGGCTCAGTGCAAACTTAAAAGTTTATCGCTTTCTACTGCCCTACTTGCCATATACTAAACGTTAGGCTTAATTAAAATCCAGTAGACTAATATCAATGATAGGTTTAATTTTTATTCTAATAATAGGTTTTCTATTTCTGGGTATACCATTCATCAATGGGTATCGCGAAAAAACTCGTGAAATAGAAGTTAAAAAGGCCAAAGAGGCCCGGATTAGAAAATATATGACAGAGTACCGCTCATTATTGTCTAATGAACCTGAAAAACCGAAAGATTATTTGACCAATTTGTTAAATAGCAATAATAGCAAGAATGAACATGAATGGTACAAGTGGCACCATAAAAAAATGGAATTTGACGGGCTTTTTGTTTTAGGGAATAATGAAAAAGGTATAGCTGCAAAAAGAGTAAAAGATTCTATTAACCCTCCCAAAAAGGTTAGACAAAAAAGTCGTTTAGAAATAAGACGGGGTATCTTATTTATTCCCTACTCGGATTTTGACGATATCATTCCTCAAATTGACGGAAACAAATTATCATTCACAGACAGTAAAACTGGCTGGGAAAGAGACATGATTAATTTAACCAAAGCCATCAAAATTTTAAATTCAATCAACTCAAAATACTACTCAAATCGCGATAAGTACAATATACTCTATAGATCAAAAATATTTCTTTCAGAAACTACTCTAAAATTTGAATTTGACCGTAATAGCTATACGATTGTCATTAATACTGGATTGACTTTCAAGAGCAATGAAACGGAAATTAAAAATAGCCCAGTATCATTCAAGGTACTGGAAGACTTATTTGAAAAATTAATAGATAACATGGAACGACAATTGCCCAAAAATCGATTTGAAACTATACTAGAAAAAATGAAAGTCATAGCTAATAAATAAAACAAAGCCTAACAAAACCTAAACTGCATTAAAACGCAGTTTAGCCAAACCGTTATGCGCAATACGTGAAATTTATGAAAAAAGTTTATCAAACCAAATTTGGTTCAGAAGGGAATTGTTTTGCGGCATGTATCGCTAGTTTAGTTGAAACAGATATTGAAAAATTACCCTTTTTAAGTGATTACGAGGATAGATGGGATGACTACTTAGAAGCTACAAATGAGTTATTAAGAACAAAATTTGAAGTAATTATTTTATATGGCATGTGGGAAGGTTGGGAAGATTATTTGAATAAAAATTTCAAAGATTCTTTTTATATCGTTAGCGGAGATTCGAATAAACAAGGTTTAGAGCACGCTGTGATTTATAAAAACGGAAAACTTAATCATAACCCTAATGATAGAGGGACTGAAATTATTAAACCTAAACATGCTTATGTCTTTTTAAAACTTCACATGTAAATGGAAAAAACAGCCCATAACAAAATCCCAAACTACGCATAGCCAGACCGTATTAAAAATTGATAATTATTTTTTCGCTTCTCTATGTCAAAATAATAGTGTACTTCGATGTGTTATCGATTCATTTAACCACATACCATTTTTTGTGACTAAATGGGTGAGTAAGCAAAAATACGAAAACTACATCGTTGTAGTAGCGAAGGATACAGAAGGAATTAGGGATGGACTGTCACCCCGACTTTTAAAGCTCAATCTACTATAGATTGGGCTTTTTTTGTGTCTTTTTGTTTAGTGAATAGACTATGGGTATTTCCAGAAGAATAAATCGTACTAAAATTCAGAAGAAAAGAAATATTCTTAGAAAATATCTCAATGAATTTCCTGTTTACATAAAAAAAAGTTGAAGTGTAAAAAACAAATGCAGTCAATTTTATTATTTTAGTTGAATGAAATGCTCAGGGCTAAACATTACACTATTATTTATTCTTCTAGCCCAAACTTTCTGTGGGCAAAACAACTATCGATTTGAAAATTATACCGAAAGAGAAGGACTTCCGAATCAAAGCGTATTAAGTTGTCTGGAAGATAGTAAAGGCTATATGTGGTTTGGAACTCAAGGCGGAATAACTTGTTACGATGGGTATCATTTTAAAACAAAATGGAATGACAAAAAATTAAAAGGAACATCAATTTATAAAATTGTAGAAGGGAATGATCTAATGTGGTTTCAAACAGGAGAAATTTACAATAATAAATTCTCTTTCAATATTGAATTTTTAAACCAACTTACTGATTCCATTGGAGAATTAAGAATCCCGGCCTATCTAAGATCAAGTAACGGTCTTAAATTCACAAATGTTATCGCAGATATTAAACAAATTAATTACGATCATTTATTATACACAGCATGCAACAAACTTTTTATAAATAATTTAAAAACCACCACCCTTGATTCTATTGAGTTCAAGGATGTTTTAAATATTGATTTAGGTGATACCATCGCATTTAGATTTATAGAAGATTTAGAAAAACCAACATTGTTTTTTGAAAAAGGAATTATTGAATTTAATCCTGACCTAAAAGGGTCAAAGTTTATTGAATTTAATTTTACTAATGAAAAAGAAAAATTAAAGAATTACACACGACACAACTCTGATACTTTACTCTTTATCTCCAATTTAAATAATTTTTATTTCTACGTAGAATCAGCGCAAGAATATGTTTATTGGTTTACTGATAATTCTCTGTATTTAGATAAATTGGAATTAAACAAAATGACCTATTCAAAGAAAAGAGAATTATTTATGGTAGTGGATGGGACTACATTAATAAACTATGATCTATCAAAAAAAAGAAAAGTAAACTTACAAGACATGGTTATGATTTTAGATCCTTCTAAAAATCACCAACAACAACCCGACATCGCAGACATACATTATGATGGGAATAATTGCTTTTGGGCAGTTTCAAGAGTTAGAGGTGTTTTTAAACTCAATTACAAACACCAAAAAATAAAGACTTTTGAAATCACAAAAAAAAATTATGAAGAACTTTCTATTTTGAATGTGGTTCAAATAGATAGTTCATTATTATTAAGTACCAATTTTGGGTTATTAGAATATCAAATAAAAAATGATAGTTTATTTCCTTTTAGCTTTAGAGTGAAAAATCTACCTGGATCCTTGCTCAGCAAGAAAGATGAAATGGGTTCCTTTTACTATGACTTTGAAAAAAGAATTTTATGGTATGGTAATAATAAGTCTTTAGTAAAATATAATATTGATAAGAAAACTGGTGAGTTCATCAATGAAATAAAATATTACTGTAATGATATAGTGATTCAAAACAATAAAACAATTTGGATTTCTGATTTGGGAAATGGTTTACTTAAAAAAAATATTTTTTCAGATAGTTTACACTATTTTAAATACGGTGAATCTGATTATCCTGATCAAACGAATTTTATATCAGCTTTAAAATTAAAAGACCAGTTTCTTTTTATTTCAACCAATACCGCAGGTCTTGTAAAACTAAATACTAAAACATTAAAGTTCTCTACTATTGGCAGTGAGCATGAGAAGACTACATTGGGTCTTGATATAGTTAATGATAGTATTTGGGTATCTACATGGAGTAATGGCCTACTATGTTTTGATGCAAACACAGGTCTATTAATAGATAGTATTAAAAAAGAAAATGGGTTGCCCAGCAATGCAACAAGTATGATTAAAATAGATGTTTTAGGAAATCTATGGGCAACTTCTTCATTTGGCATTATACAATTCGATAAGAATAGCAGGAAGATCAAAGTATTCAATAAAAAACATGGACTTAAAAAAGTTGATCTTCTATCTAGTACTAGTAAAATAAGTGAAAATCAGAATGGTGAATTTTTTATGGCTTATAATAATGTGATTTATTCTTGGAATCCAACTGATTTTATTCTTGATACAACTTTACCTGTTGTTTATTTTAACAACATCTGTAATAAGAATAAAAATTTAAAAGAAAAAATAGATTTACTTAAGAATCCGTATCAGGTTTTTATAAATAATCAACTATTAAATTATGATCAAAACAACATTACATTTGAGTTTTCTGCTATTCATTTTGCTTCTGAAGGTAATATTGAATATGCCTACAAATTAATTGGATTAGAAAACAACTGGGTTTATTCTAAAGAAAGATTTATTGAGTTTTCAAGATTACCTCCTGGCATGTATACATTTGAAGTAAAAGCAGCCAATGCAGATGGTGTATGGTCAGATCCAATTACATATACATTTACTATTTCACCTCCCTTTTGGAGAACATGGTGGTTTATTCCGCTTTGTATTTTCATACTTAGTCTATTAATTTACTTTATGTTGAGAATAAGAACTCGTCAATTAAAATCTAGACAGATAGAATTAGAAAAAACAGTTACAAGGAGAACAAAAGAATTAGCAGAAAAACACACAGAATCGGAAAAAAACAGATTACTTGTTGAAGAAAAAAATAAAGAGATCTCTGACTCTATTAATTATGCAGAAAGAATTCAACGTAGTTTCTTAGCTACTGATGAACTGCTGAATGCAAACTTAAATGAATATTTTGTTTTCTTTCAACCAAGAGAAGCAGTGAGCGGAGACTTCTATTGGGCGAGTAAACTAAACAATGGGAATTTTGCAATAGTTAATGCCGATAGTACAGGCCATGGTGTGCCAGGAGCAATTATGAGTATTCTCAATATTTGTTCTATTGAAGAGGCTGTAAAAGAAGGCTCAACTGCACCGCATGAAATATTTAATAAAACCAGAAAGTTCATTATTGAACGATTAAAAAAAGATGGTAGTTCTGAAGGCGGTAAAGATGGCATGGACGCCTCTATAATTTGCTTTAATTTTGAAAAGCGTAAATTCAGTTACACCGCAGCTCAAAACCCTATTTGGATAATTAGAAATGGTGAACTTAAAGAAATTAAACCGGAGAAAATGCCCCTTGGCAAGCATGATAAGGATAAAATTCCTTTTGTAGGCGGTGAATTTGAAATTCAACAAGGAGACCAGATTTATACGTTAACAGATGGTTTTCAGGATCAGTTTGGCGGTCCAAAAGGCAAAAAATTTATGGTTAAAAAAATGAGAGAATATGTCTTATCAATTTCTCATTTACCTATGGAAGAGCAGCATCAAAAAATTAGAGAAGTCTTTACTAATTGGAAAGGTGATATTGAACAAGTTGATGATGTGTGTGTGATAGGAATAAAAATATGAACATAAAAAAACCACAAAACAACCGAAAAATAACTCGACTCGCTAACATTTCGTTTAGCCAAAACGTTGTGGAACATTGAGCCAAACAAATGAGAAAGCTACTATTCATACTCCTGCTATTACCCTTTGCCAACATAGCTCAACTTTCTTTAGAACAGCACGCAGAAGTAGATTCTTTAAAACAAGTGATTACAACTGCAAAACACGATTCTATACTTGTTAATACTTGGATAGCCTGGGACAACATCATCTATATGAAAGATCCAGAACTCGATTTTACCCTCAACCTAAAAATAGACAGCCTTTGCACAATTAACCTTTTTAGAAAACTGGGTAAACAAGAAAAATTCGTTTTCCTTAAAGCGAAAAGCAATGCGGTTAACGTGATTGGGATTGTTTATTACAACCAAGGAGACTATGTCAAAGCCATAGAATACTACACTAAAAGTTTAAAGATTAAAGAAGAATTAGAGGATAAATTAGGCATGGCCGCCACTTTTAATAACATTGGGATGGTTTATTACGATCAAGGCAACTATGCCCGGGCCATAAACTATTACACCAAAAGCTTAAAGATTCAAAAAGAATTAGGAGATAAATTAGGCACGGCTAACTCCTACAATAGTATTGGGACTATTTATGCAGATGAAGGCGACTATGCCCAGGCTATAGAATACCACACTAAAAGTTTAAAGATTAAAGAAGAAATAGCGGATAAATTAGGTATAGCTATGTCCTTTAATAACATAGGAAACATTTATTACCACCAAGGCGACGATCCCAAGGCTTTGGAATACTACACTAAAAGTTTAAAGATTAAAGAAGAAATAGCGGATAAATTAGGTATGGCTATGTCCTATAACAGTATTGGGGTTATTTATCATAACCAAGGCGACTATGTCAAGGCCTTGGACTTCTGCACTAAAGGCTTAAAGATTAAAGAAGAGTTAGGAGCTATAAAAGTCATGACTACATCCCTTGTTAGTATTGCAACGATTTATAAAAGCCAAGGCGACTATGCTAAAGCCCTTGTCTACTACTCTAAAAGTTTAAAAATTGCCGAAGAAATAGGAAATAAAAAAGGCATAACCTACTCCTTGAGCGGCATTGGAGGTATTTATTACGAGCAAGGCAACTATGCTAAAGCAAAGAACTACAGTTTACGCGCGCTTACTATAGCCCAGGAAATCGGTGCTCCTAAAGAAGTCACAGAAGCTTCAATAGCATTATCAAAGATATATAAGAAGTTAGGCAATTACAAAGAAAGTCTTGCTATGTATGAGCTCTATATAACAAGTCGCGATAGTATTCTTTCTAAAGAAAATCAGAAAGAACTTATAAGGCAAGAGTATAAATACAACTACGAAAAACAAACAGATTCTATTGCTATAGAGCAAAGCAAAAAAGATGAACTCGCTTTGGCAGAAGAAAAACGAAAAGAAGACCTTGCCAATAAAGAAAATGAAAAGAAAAACTTAATCATTGGTTCTGGTGCCGGTGGGTTAGGATTGACCCTCATCTTCACCTTCGTTGTGATTAACCGTTTACGGATTACCCGAAAACAGAAAAGTATTATAGAGCAACAAAAAACAGCAGTAGAACAGCAAAAAGCAATAGTAGATATAGCCCACACCGAAATAACCGATAGTATCAACTATGCCAAACGCCTACAAGATGCCATTCTCCCTTCGTTAGATGAAGTAAACAATCATTTGCCCAACACCTTTATTCTCTTTAAACCTAAAGTCGCAGTAAGCGGAGATTTCTATTGGTTTAAAGAGGTAAACGGCACGGCTTATTTAGCTGCAGCAGATTGCACCGGTCATGGCGTGCCAGGAGCTATGGTAAGTCTTGTTTGCTCTAATGCACTCAACAGGGCGGTAAAAGAGTTTCGCATTACCGAGCCAGCTAAAATACTTGACAAGACAAGAGAACTCGTAATAGAAACCTTTGCCAAAAGTAAAGAAGAGGTAAAAGACGGAATGGACATTGCCCTATGCGCTTTTAAAGAAAATAAAGTTATTTACTCCGGAGCCAATAACCCCTTATGGATCGTTCGTAAAACCGATTTAATTACAGAAGATCAAAAACAAGAAAGAAGTACTATCATCCAAAACGAATCATCTATAATAGAATATAAATCTAACAAACAACCCATTGGCCTGTATGCAGGAATGAAAGCTTTTACCCAACAAGAAATAGAACTGTATTCTGGAGACTGTCTCTATTTTTTTACCGATGGTTTCGCTGATCAGTTTGGTGGTGAGAAAGGAAAGAAATTCAAGTACAAACCATTTAAACGCTTATTAATTGAAATGCATATCCAACCAATGACTGACCAAGCGCAGCTAATTTTTGACACCTTCGAAAACTGGAAAGGTGATATTGAACAAGTGGATGATGTTTGTGTGATAGGAATAAAAATATGAAAAAAAGTATATTCTTAGCAATTATATATATGTGCTCATTTTTTCCAAACTTAGGAAATGCTCAGGTAAATGAAGATGAAATAGGTGCATGGTACATGTATTTCTTTAACACAACTTTTAAAGAAAGTGCATGGGGTGTTCAAGGGGACCTTCAATGTCGCAACTGGAATATTGCCGGAGATCTTGAACAATTATTGTTGCGAGGAGGAATAACCTATAAACCGAAAAAGGCCGATATTAAACTAACTCTAGGTTATGGAAATGTAACTACTGGAAGTTATGGACCAAATAATTCAACTACATCAGAGAGTAGAATTTACCAGGAAGCACTATTCCCTGTTCAATTTGGGAATCGTTTCTATACCAATCACCGATTTCGGTACGAGCAAAGATTTGTTGAAAATCAAGATTTAAGAACACGTTATAGATATAATTTCTTTTTAAATATACCGCTGAACAATTCTTCAATGGATAATAAGACAATTTATCTAGCCTTGTATAATGAAATTTTTATCAATGGACAAAGAAGTATAGGGAATGGAAATAGTGTAGAAATTTTTGATAGAAATAGATTTTATCTCGCAGCTGGATATGTGATCAAAAAGGGGCTTAAAATTCAACTAGGAATCATGCAACAAACAACCGATTCTTGGCAAAAACATCAGTTCCAATTTAGCTTCCATCAAAAAATTTAACTAAATACAATACCCTTTAAAACCTATTACATACCATTTGGAGGCCATTAATGAAAAAAATATAAATTATAAATCGACAACAACTAAACCTAAGTTCTATTGATTTGTTGTTGGAAATCACTTAACTTAGCAATAACGGTGAAGCAAAAGGAAAACCTAGATTAAACAGATGTATCTACTTACTATGATTAAACAAACTATCTGTATTTTACTGATATTAGTATCATTTCTTGGTTATTCACAAGAAAAAGAACAACAAAAATATGCTGATGTCGAGGAAACTATTCAGTCGATGCAAGGTGATTTGGATGCTCGCTATGATTCATTATTAGAAGAATGGAAATCGAACAATCTAACAAATAGATTAAACCTTCTTTTTGCAATATTGGATGCTTGCCCTATTGAGGACAACAATAAATTTATCCCTGAAGGATACAGAGAAATTAGTAACCTACTTGACACAGCGCAAAATGAAAGCGTTATAAGAAATGCTACCATAAACCAAGCGAATTTGCTCGTTTACGAAAGCGCATATGCATACCACCTAAACGACAATAAAACAGAATTAAAACTCTTTAAAAAAGAATTATCGGTAAGAAAAAAAGTACTTGACACCAACAGAATTAGCGCGACTTATGGCCGGCTAAACGCATACTATGCATCAATTGGTGATTATAAAAACAAATTAGTAACGCTTAAAGATGCCATAAACTTTTTTGATTCAACAAATTATTTGCGCGGACTTAGCAGGATGCAATATCAGTTAAGTTTATTTTACACCAATCTAGACGATTTAGATAATGCGGTAAAGAGTTTAAATGCTGCACTGGAAATAGAAAAAAAAATAGGAGATAGCACAAGAATTACGCGCGGACTATGTTTAATTGGGTTGTTTTATTTGCAAAATGATTTTTTGGATACAGCGCGCCATTATTTTAATGCATGTGTCACAAGGTCATCCAAATTAAATGATTATTCTAACCTTGTTCAATCTAAATTTCACCTTGGTGAAATTCTGTATCATGAAGGAAAAATCAATGAAGCCATTATACATCAAGAAAAAGTTAACGAGCTTGCTGTTCAACTTGAAGAAATGCAATGGTACCTTAAAAGTGCTATTGAGTTAGGGAAATATTACAGAAAACAAAAGAAGTATAATAAAGCCAAAAAATATTATGATGAAATTATTGCTTTAGCTGAGAAGTTCGGTGTTGAACAATCAATTGCTTATACAAAAAAAGATTTGGCAGCTATGTACTTAGAACAAGGTAAAACTACTGATGCTAAACATGCTATAGCCGAAGCAATACCCTGGATAATGGAGAAAGGCTTTCCCGATCAAAAAATGGATGCGGTACTTATTGCATACAAAGTAGATTCAGCTTCTCAGAATTACCAAGGAGCATTATCAAATTATCAGAAGTACAGTGTTATGCTATCAGCAGCTAAAGACAAGGAGTTTCTTTTGCAAGAAGCAAAAAACAACTATAAAAAAGAAATAAGTTCAGAGAAAGAGAAAAGCCGTTCGGAACAATTAATCAAAGACACAGAAATAGCAAAACAGGCGTCACAATTAAAAAGCAGAAAAAAAACCACTACAATTTTAACTGTTGGATTGTCCATTCTAGGAGCGTTAATGCTCTTTTTAATGTATATGTTTAAGAAAAAAGCTGAAGCACAAAGACTCATTGAAAAGCAAAAGAAACAGGTTGATGCTGCCTTTGATGAACTTGAAGAAAAGAATACTGAAATTTTAGACTCCATTAACTATGCAAAACGCATACAGTCAGCAATACTTCCGCCAAACAAATTGGTTAAAGGGTGCCTTGAGAACTCATTTATTCTTTATAAGCCTAAGGATATTGTGGCTGGTGATTTCTACTGGCTTGAACAAAAAGATGAAAAAGTGCTTTTCGCAGCTGCCGATTGCACTGGCCATGGAGTACCAGGAGCAATGGTAAGCGTTGTTTGTAACAATGCACTTAACCGAAGTGTGCGTGAATATGCACTATCTGAACCTGGACAAATATTAGATAAAACACGAGAAATCGTTATCCAAGAATTCGAAAAATCAGAAGACGAGGTGAAAGATGGAATGGATATAGCCTTATGCTCGCTTGAAGGAAACAAACTTCAATATGCAGGTGCGCACAACCCTCTTTGGATTATTAGAAACGGTGAGATTTTAGAAACAAAAGCGAATAAACAACCTATCGGAAAATTTGACAAACAACTTCCTTACATAACCCATACATTTGAATTGAAAAAAGGAGATAGTATATATATTTTCTCAGATGGTTATGTTGACCAATTTGGGGGAGAAAAAGGCAAGAAATTTAAATCCAAGGCATTTAAAAGTTTACTACTCTCCATTCAAAATAAAACAATGGAAGAGCAAAGGATATTAATTGATAAAGCTTTTGAAACTTGGAGAGGGAATTTGGAACAGATTGATGATGTATGTGTTATTGGTGTTAGAACTTAGACGCAGATTTCAAAATCAGATTCAAATAATCCTTTTTTTAATTATATTCGAATAAAAATTTTAATATGATCTTTAAAAAACTCGTTTTTGTTTTTCTTGTAGTACTTGCTTCAAATAGCTACGGACAATGTAAATATAAAATAGACCGGGTAACTAAAAAAGGAGATACTATAATATCCACTAGAGATATCACTATATATTCAGATAGTGGTGGAAGTTATAGTCTCACATTTAAAAAAAATAATTCGCATTACTTTATAGCTTTTAAAAAAGCTTATAATTCAAAAGAAGTTATAATGGTCAGAGAAAATATGACCTTAACCTTAACTAATTCGACCGGAGGGAACGTAACATTAGTTTCTCAAGAAGAATATTCGACTAATGACCTATATAGCGCTGGTGAGACTAGCGTAATTATTGCAAAATACCCAATAGACCAAAGTAAACTGAAAAATATTTCTGAATATTCGATAAAGGAATGCTCATTTCAAACTGCAAAAAAAACTTGGACCTTCGCTCCCAAAAACAAAAAGAAGATAATTAAAATACAAGAAGGAGCGACATGTATTAGAAATAGATGAAAATAAAAAATATCAAAAAAAAGAACAT
>Ga0209406_1002611_pt1 | contig 11931 bp, 9 predicted proteins | sample COGITO_mtgs_1204_FD_184808 | JGI IMG/M metagenome (GOLD analysis project Ga0209406, IMG submission 184808) | Pelagic marine microbial communities from North Sea - COGITO_mtgs_120426 (SPAdes) (version 2) | ecosystem: Environmental > Aquatic > Marine > Epipelagic ...
GTTGTTTTTTTAAATAATGCTCTGGAAGACTCTGGTAGTGAAAAAAAAATTTATGGAGACTTAACAAGGCCTTCTGAACCAATACAATTGGGTTCTAGGCACCCCATCTCTTTGGTGAAGAATAAGATTATTGATGTCTTCAATAGAATCGGATTCACAGTTTCAGAGGGCCCAGAAATAGAGGACGATTGGCATAATTTTACAGCGCTTAACCTTCCAGAATACCATCCCGCAAGAGATATGCAGGATACTTTTTTTATTGATAAAAACCCTGATACTTTACTAAGAACACATACATCATCTGTTCAAGTTCGTTATATGGAAAATAATAAACCTCCTATAAGAACAATTTCTCCTGGAAGAGTTTTTAGAAATGAAGATATTTCTGCTAGAGCACATTGTATATTCCATCAAGTAGAGGGTTTATATATAGATACAGATGTTTCTTTTGCAGATTTAAAGCAAACCTTATTGTACTTTACTAAAGAAATGTTTGGGAAATCTAAAATTCGTTTACGACCATCTTATTTTCCTTTTACAGAACCTAGTGCAGAAGTTGACATTTACTGGGGGCTAGAAACTGAAACAGATTATAAGATTACAAAGGGTACTGGTTGGTTAGAGATTATGGGCTGCGGAATGGTAGACCCAAATGTGCTTAAAAATTGCAATATAGACCCATCTATTTATAGCGGATATGCTTTTGGAATGGGGATAGAGAGAATTGCCATGTTACTATATCAAATTCCAGACATTAGAATGTTTTATGAAAATGATGTTCGTTTTCTTGAGCAATTTAAATCTGTACTTTAATTCCTTTTTGTCAGACGATTCATAAAATCATCTCGATAACCCCAATTAATTCCATGAAAAAAGACATTATAATTCCTGAAATCTCTAATGTTGAAATGGCAATTGTATATGAATACAACACTATTTATAATACAAACGATTGGAATGTTTATCTTGTAAATAACAACAATATCCGTCTAGAAATGGTGGTAATTGTTTCTAAAGGGTTTGGTGATAAAAATATAAGCTCAGTTATGCGTAAAAAAATTGATGTTTTAGACGCACATTCATTTGCTAAAGTAGAGTGGATACAGCCTGATTTATTTAAGCTTACAAATCAATTTCAAGTTACTTTTTTTGTGAAGGATCGTTTATATGACAAAACATTTACTTTCATAGAAAATACAATTAAAGAAGGGGGTTTGAGAATGATTCCTGAACTTAAAAAGAGAGGAATTGTCGCTAAATAAGAGTAAGCTTACCATTCTCAATTAATAATTGAGAAAAAAACAATATATTTAATTAAACCTGATTTAATTGTTCTCTTTTGTGGAGACACTTTTAAATTATCTCTATTGGAAGGCATTATGAACCATTTTTCTTTTTTTGACAGAGAAAAGACCATTAATGAACTAAAATCAACTGAATTTGATTTGTTGGTTGTTGGTGGAGGCATCACAGGTAGCGGTATTGCTTTAGATGCTGCCTCAAGAGGCATGAAGGTAGCACTAATAGAGAAAAACGATTTTGCTTCTGGCACTAGCAGTAAATCTACAAAGTTAATTCATGGAGGATTAAGGTACTTAAAACAGTTTGATTTTTGGTTAGTTAAAGAGGTTGGCACTGAGCGAGCAATTGTACATAAATTAGCTCCACATTTGGTAGTTCCTGAAAAAATGGTCTTACCTCTTGTTGATGGAGGAACTTATGGCTCCTGGTTGACTTCTGTAGGCTTAAAAATCTATGATGTCTTGGCGGCTGTTGAGGGTGAAGACAAGCGCAAAATGCTAAATCAAAAAGAGGCTTTAGAAAAAGAGCCTTTACTTCCTGAGCATATATTAAAAGGGGCTGGCTACTATGCGGAATACAGAACAGATGACGCTCGTCTTTCATTAGAGCTTATAAAAACAGCTTTAGGTTATAATGCAAAACCAATTAATTACTCAGAGGTTTTAGAGTTCTTATATGATGATAATCGAGTTGTTGGCGCAACAATAAAAGATGTTTTAACCAATACAGTTTTTAATATTAAATCAAAATACGTTATTAATGCTACCGGCCCATGGGTAGACAGTTTGCGTTTAAAAAATCAAATAAACACCAACAAAAAACTACGATTATCTAAAGGTGTGCATTTGGTAGTTAATCACGAAAAATTACCAATAAAACAATCTGTTTATTTTGATGTTCCTGATGGGAGAATGATGTTTGCAATTCCTAGAGGTAAAAGCACTTACTTTGGAACAACAGACACAAACTATCAGGGTAATAAAAATGATGTTAAAACAGATTTGGTAGACGCCATGTATCTTATAGCCGCAGTGAACAATATGTTTCCTGATGTATCGATCTCCATTGCTGATATAAAATCTTCTTGGGCAGGACTTCGGCCCCTAATTCATGAAGAAGGTAAGCCCGCCTCTGAATTGTCAAGAAAGGATGAAATATTTGTAGCTAAATCTGAATTAATTTCTATTGCTGGAGGAAAACTAACAGGGTATCGTAAAATGGCGGAACGAATCATTGACTTGGTTGCTAAAAAATACCTTAGACGATTCTCTAAAGAGTTTAAAAAAACACAAACAGAATACATCTTGCTTTCTGGTGGTAAATTTGAAAATTTTGATGACGTAAAAAATTATATAAAAGTAATTTACAAGAAAATTTTTGAGGGCAAGTTTAGTGAAAAAGATGCCCAATATCTTGTCTATAACTATGGTAAACAAACAGATATTATACTCAGTAAATATGATGAATTCATTGATAAATGCCCTCATGAAAAAATGATAAAAGCAGAAGTTTGGTACACAATTCATTATGAAATGGCCTGTACGCCAATTGATTTTTTTATGAGAAGAACCGGAAGGTTTTATTTTGATATAGACAGTGTAAACCGTTATAAAACGATAGTTTTAAATGAATTTACTAATTACTTTTGTTGGGATAAGAAAGAGGAAGAAAAAAGGGAGGAAGAGTTAAATAAGGCGCTGGAATTAATTACTACTTTTAATTAATTTACTCGCTTTTTTCGTGTTCTTCTAAGTCTTTGGTAAGGTCGAGGTTTCTTAAAGTTGGGTTTACGATTCCTGTTGTTACAACTGTTAGCAGCGTCATAGTTCCTCCAAAAATTACAGCAGTAACTGTTCCCATTAATTTTGCTGTTAGCCCACTTTCAAAGGCCCCAAGCTCGTTAGATGACCCAACAAACATTGAATTCACAGAAGAAACTCTTCCTCGCATTTCGTCTGGAGTTTTAAGTTGAAGAATCGTTTGTCTTATCACCATAGAAACGCCATCTGTAACACCGCTGAAAAATAAAGCTGTAACAGAGATCCAAAATACAGAAGAGGCTCCAAAAACAATGATACAAATACCAAAACCAAAAATAGCAGCTAATAATTTTTTCCCAGCATCTTTGCTAATGGGGATATAGGCGGTTACTAACATGGTTAAAAATGAACCAACTGATGGAGCTGCTACTAAAATTCCAAATCCTTGTGGTCCTACTTTTAAAATATCTTCAGCAAAAACAGCCAACAAAGCAATTGCCCCACCAAATAAGACAGAAAACATATCTAAAGTAAGTGCGCCTAAAATTGCTTTTGTTTTAAACACAAAACGAACACCTTCTTTAAGGCTTTGTATAATAGGCTCACCAATCTTTGGGTTTAAAACGGGTTTTCTTTTTATTTTGAATACTACAAAAAAAGAAAAAGCCACTAAGAAAAAGATAACACTTAAAGACCAATGAACACCAATCCAGTTGATTGAGAAACCAGCAAAAGAAACCCCTAAAACACGTGCCATTTGCCACAGGGAACTGTTCCATGTCGCTGCATTTGGATATATTTTTTTAGGAACTATTAAGGCTACTAAAGAAAAAATAATGGGTCCAAAAAAAGCACGTAGGAAACCACCAAAGAAAACAAAGGCATAAATAATGTATAAAATTGTTTCTGTAGAAAGCGTATTACTTATTACATCTGATGTAACCCAAAAGAGACCAAAACTTATTAAGGAAAAAGCAGCAATGCATAGTGCCAGTAGATTCCTTTTTTCTTTTTGATCTACAATATGACCTGCAAACAAGGCTGTTGATAGGGCGGGTATGATTTCCATTAAGCCAATAAGTCCTAGATATATTGGATCTCCTGTGAGTTCGTAGACCTTCCATTCAATTACTATAAACTGCATAGACCATCCAAAAACTAAAGCAAAACGTACTAATAAAAAAACAGTAAACTCTTTTATTCTTAAAGCTGCATACGGATCGTTTTTTCTTTTTTGGATCATAATAGATAAATTCAATATAAATGTAAATAAAAATGAGGCTACATAGTAGCCTCATTTTAACGTTTATAAAAACATTTGTCTTTTAAAAAAATTACTTCGAAAAAATAATTCTCTTCGTTGTGCTTTTATTTCCTTGTGACACATTTAATACATATATACCGTTGGCTAGTTTTCCTGTAGCTATTGGTTCATCGAATAACGATTGATTGCTTGTGTGATTAGAGCGATAAACTCTTCTACCTTGTAAGTCAAATAATTCTATTTTTACAGTATCGTTTGATGAAGTCTCAAAGCGAACATTGATTATACCATTTGAAGGGTTTGGATATATAGACACATTTGATAAGTTGTAAGAACTTGTACTTAATGTAGTTGCTTCAATATTAATCTCTTGATTTGGTAACCAACCATTTAGTGAGTTGGTAATGTCTACTTTAAATGAATCAGAAAATAATACGGTTTGCGTGTTTGAATATGCAACAATACCGGCATCTACATCAGCTTGGGTAAAAGTTTCACCAATAGATAAATCTGAACCATTTTTAGTAATTACACCCATTGTTGGCAGCATAACAATAGTGTAAACTTGCTGAGAAGCCGTCTCTGACGCTGTAGTTGCTGACATATCAGAAGATGTAAATACAGTACTTTGATTTGCAGTAACTGATATAGGATTAGATGTAAACTCTGGAAGAGACGTATTTGCTTGAGCTGTACAAACGGTTATTGTTGCTCCATCTAAACTTCCTGTTGTAAAAGTTCCTCCGTTTTGAAATGTTTCATCGTTCGCAATTAACAACCATGTTCCTAGAGAACTTTTTCCTGCAGAACTATCTAAACTTTGTGCAGGTTTTATATTTCCTGAAATTGCAGGATCAGCTGTTCCACATACCAAATCTTGACCGTTGTCATCAAATACAGCTCCTGTAACATTGGCAACTTGTTCGCAAACATTTTCAAAAAGAACTGTTGTATTAGCTTCTAAAGCGTCAGGTTCTTGTAATAATACTACTAGCTCTCCAATAGCAACGTGAGAAATGTCTACATTAACTTTTAGCCTACTAATAGTTAAATCGTCTGTAATCTCAATCGGTAATGAAGCTGTTACATTAGGACCTCCTCCTAAACGATCGTTGTCAAAATCTGTGGCAGTATATGTATTTGTACAATCTTCTGACTCAGCTGTTTGAAAACTAAAAACGACTGGAGAAATAGCTGGCCCACACTGATTTGTTGGGTTTACTCTCCAATAATAAATACTATTTTCGGTAAGGCCTGTAGCTGTAAACTTTAACTCGGGCTGAGTAGATGTTGCTATAATGTTTGTAAATGATGGATTGTCAGACACCTCTACGGTATATGATTCAGCGTTTATGTTTTCATTCCAAGATAATTCAATCTCTGGGAATAAGACACCCGCTTCTTCATTTAACGGAAATGATAAACTCATTGGGTTGTCTAAAAAGTCTGGATGCACCACCCTTAGTTCTACTTTTTTAATTTGTGTTTCGTCTCCATTACTTGCTGTTACATTTATATCGTATGAACCGGCAGCAACACTTTCTAAATTTGCAACAGTCATAACCACCTCACCATTTTCGCTTATTGAAGAGGGTGAAAATGATGCCGTTGCGCCTGCTGGTAAATTATCAACAGAAATTTCTGTTGTTGTTTGGATTTGTTGAGTGTAATCAAACTTAAATTCAGCATCGGATGTGGAACATTGAATGATTTCAGGATTTATACTAGATAAATTAATATCTGAAATAGAACCGGTTACTATTAGTGAATAATTTTGAGAATCATTCACTAAAGCCCCTTTATGAGAAATTGTAATTACATATTCTCCTGAAGCACCATCAATCTCTATTTTTTCAAATGGGTCAACTAAGTTGTCCCCTTGTTCATTTGTGTTCACAGAAGTTAATTTCCAAGGTAAGTATTCGGTTGTTTCACCGTCAATAACTTGTGAAACTCTAATATCTAAATCATTAACTAATGCAGGGGTAGGATCATTTACAACATTATTTTGTTCTCCAGCAACGTCTGTCCATGAAATTGAAACCATTAGTGGATTTGCTCCATCAGATTTAATATTCATAGTAAAAACATCTCCGTTGTTTAACGTTTTTTCTTTTATAACACTTTGAAAACCAACTTTATTAATTGTTTCTACAGCAAATTTTGTGTTTAATAAACCCCATCCAGTAGTTGCGTCTGGCCCAAATAATGCCTGAGAAGATCCATTAGAATTGTCTGGTGTGATATCGTCTGCGGTATGAAGTGCTAGTCCTTTTAGGGTGGCGCCCAACATAAAAGACCCATATACATTATTATAGTGTTGTTGAACCAACAATAAAGAACCCATTACATTTGGACCAGACATAGAGGTACCTGATTTAATTCCATAACCGTTACTATCATTTGTAGGAGATAAAAGAGCGGTTCCGTTACCAGTAATGTCCGGTTTTATTCTTAAATCATCTGTTGGGCCCTCAGAACTCCCATTATTTCTATTCATAGATATTAAGTTTCCATCAGCATCTATGTCAGCGTCTTGACCATTAGCAACGGATAAATTATTTTTAGCCGTATTCATTCCTGTTAACTTGTCAAACTGTGAATTTCCTTCTAAGGGATCAGTGTTTGCTGAGTTGTTTCCACCATCATTTCCAGCAGAAACCACCTGAAGATAATAAGGGGCATTGTACATAATAGCGTCAAACTCTTTAGCGTCATAACCATATATACCTGCGCCATTTTGGACGTTATTTAAGGGATACCCATAAGAGTGATTAGATAGTAACATTCCGTCTGCTGCTGCTGCTGCGCCCTCAGGAATATCTTGACTCCATCGATAAGACACTCCTTTTGCTTGAGGTGCCATTCCTTTTGCTTCTGGATTTACACCTGATGCTAAAATGGTCCCTGTTACGTGTGTTCCGTGATCGCTGTATTGATTTTCATCATCTCCAATAGTGACTCTGTCATCTCCTCCGGGTCCATCAAATTCTTGATGGTTAGTGTAAACCCAACCGCCATCCCAAACATAAGCCGTCATATTTTGACCCTCTAGCTCTAGACCTAAACTTCCTCCTGTATTAAGGTGGTTTACTCTAGTTGAAATTGCTGCATTTTGGTTAAGTGTTTTATAATAAATAGGTTTATTATCATCAGACACCTTCATTAGTTCATATAGAGCCCCGTCTTCAACATAGGTTATTGCCCATCCTTTTTGAGAGGCCATTTCTAAAGCTTTCTCTTTAGCCTCTATTGATATTTGTCTTGAAGATTCTTCAATGTTCCTTAATTCTTGTGTATTGTTAGCCTTTTTAATTTCTATAATTTGCTCTGCCGTTTGAGAGAAAATAAAAGAAGTTGATAGAAAAAAGAGGGAAAACAATAGTTTTTTAAAGTAATTTTTTAACATATTTAATATTTTTTTTTTAATATAAAAAGGTAAATAAATGATTTTCGTTTATTGGCCTTAATAATTGGTCTACGAAGATAACACTTTGATTTATATTATATTATTTTTTAACACTATGGATTATTTCTTCATATCCATTAGAATAGAAAATGTTTGATTAATATCTATTTCTTTTACAACAATTGTCATTTCATTTGTTGTTGATATTATTTCTTGAAGTGGGATATCTGCCCACGCTAATTGTTTTAAAATAAAATAATAAAAACCCGATTGTTCTAAATTACCATCTGGTAATTTAATTGTTATGGAGGCAAGGTTTTCTACATTGTGAATTAACCTCTCATGTATAAAAAATTCTTTAATATAAGGCTTTAAGCGTTGGCTTATTACAATGTTTGTCTCAAAAATACCTGTTGAAACAGTGATAAAAGAATCATCATTATCTGCTGCTACAGTTAAAATTTTAGCAATTTCCTTTAAAAGAGACTTTGTGTTTTTGTAGGTATAATCACTTAAATCTGATCGAACAATAAAGTCTCCTAAAGAAAGTGTGAATTTTCTGATATTTTTTCGTATTCTTAGTTCGCTTGCGGGTGATATTCTGTTAATTGCCATCATTACTGCTCCAACTTTGACTTGTTTTTTTAACATTTTATCTACTTTTGGAAGTATAATTCTGGCCAGGGAAGAAACATTTATTAACTTTTCGTTCAGCGCCTCCTCAATAAAAGGTGTTTTTCGAATAATACTTTCAACCGATTCTTGTATTGTTTTCATAGGTGTTGTATTTACAACAAAATGTTGTATTTACAACAAAAGTAGTAAATAAAAGTGTGTAATGTTGCTAATATCGAAGAGTAAAATCGTATTAATCTAGATGCTCTGTTAGCTTTTTGAAAATTGCTTTAGCCTCTTTACCTTGATAAAGAACTGCGTAAACTGCGTCAATAATAGGGGTTCTTGCACCATTTTTATTTTTAATTTTATAGGAACTTTCAGTAGCATAATATCCCTCTGCCACCATACTCATTTCTAACATTGCAGATTTAACGGTATACCCCTTACCTATCATATTGCCAAACATTCTATTTCTGCTGAAAGTAGAATAACCAGTTACTAATAAATCGCCTAAATATGCGGAGTTATTAATGTTTCTCTTCATTTTATGAACTTTTTTTATAAAGCGCTTCATTTCTCGAATTGAGTTACTCATGAGTACAGATTGAAAATTATCTCCATAGCCTAAACCGTGAGATATTCCTGCTGCAATAGAAAAAATGTTTTTTAACATGGCGGCATATTCTGTTCCTATAATATCATCTGATATTTTAACACGGATGTACCTACTTTTTATCCATTCTCCTACCATCTTAGCTTTGTCTTCATCTTGACAAGCTATTGTTAAATACGAAAGTCTTTCCATAGCAACCTCTTCTGCGTGACATGGCCCCGTAATGACTCCAATATTTTTATAAGGAATATTGTGTTTTTCGTGAAAATGCTCCCCTACAATTAATCCTGTTTCTGGAACGATTCCTTTAATTGCTGAAAAAATTATTTTATGCTCTAAACCCTGCGTTAATTTCTTAAGTTCTAAGGTTAAAAAGGCAGAGGGGATTGCAAATATTAATATGTCATAATTAGACACAACCTCGTTGATATCGTTTGAAAGATTTAATTGAGATGGGTGAAGTTCTGCGGAGCTTAAATAATTGGGGTTGTGTTTATTTATTTTTATCTGTTCTAAAACGAATGTACTTCGCATGTACCAGCCAACAACATCTAAATTTTCACACAACATTTTAACAATGGCTGTTGCCCAACTGCCCCCGCCAAGAACCGCTACTTTAAGCTGATTATTCATTTAAAAATTAAATTTTTTTTCAAAAGTAATAATTCTTATATCTAATATCTATTACTAGGTTGATTTATTATATTTGTTTTAATCAATACAACAATAATGAATGTACAAATAATTAATAAATCTAAGCACGATTTGCCTTCATATGAAACAACTCTTTCTGCTGGTATGGATCTCAGAGCCCATATAAACGAGCCAATTACTCTAAAATCTTTAGAGAGAACTATTATAAAAACAGGTTTATTTATTGCACTACCTAAAGGCTTAGAAGCTCAAGTAAGACCTCGTAGTGGTTTAGCGGCTAAAAAAGGTATTACCGTTCTTAATAGTCCAGGAACTATAGATGCAGATTATAGGGGTGAAATTGGTGTTATTTTAGTTAATTTATCCTTGGATAAATTTGTAATAAATGATGGAGATAGAATTGCTCAATTAGTAATTGCAAAACACGAACAAATTAAATGGGAAAAAGTAACATTCTTGAATGAAACCGAAAGGGGCACCGGAGGATTTGGTAGTACAGGGGTATAAAACTTAAAAAACCACTAATAAATTAGTGGTTTTTTAAAAATTTACTCTTATTGATTATCAATGGCTTCTTTAATTTTTCCTTCTAATTCTTCTGCTAAATCAGGATTGTCTTTTATTAAAGACTTAACAGCGTCTCTTCCTTGACCTAATTTGGTTTCACCGTAACTAAACCAAGAACCACTTTTCTTTACAATCCCTAACTCAACACCAATATCAAGAACCTCTCCAACTTTAGAAATACCTTCTCCATACATAATATCAAATTCTGCAATTTGAAAAGGTGGTGCAACCTTATTCTTAACAACTTTAACTTTTGTTTGATTTCCAATTACTCTATCGCTATCTTTTATTTGTGTTCGTCTTCTAATATCTAATCGAACAGAGGCGTAAAATTTTAGAGCATTACCTCCAGTTGTTGTTTCTGGATTTCCAAACATAACGCCTATTTTCTCTCGTAATTGATTAATAAAAATAACAGTACATTTTGTTTTGCTAATTGTTCCGGTTAATTTACGAAGTGCCTGAGACATTAATCGTGCATGAAGTCCCATTTTTGAGTCTCCCATCTCCCCTTCAATTTCAGACTTTGGTGTTAAGGCAGCCACTGAATCTATAACAACAATATCTATAGCTCCTGAACGAATTAAATTGTCTGCAATTTCTAAAGCTTGCTCTCCATGATCTGGCTGTGAAATTATTAAATTATCAATATCTACACCAAGGTTTGCAGCATAAAAACGATCAAAAGCATGTTCAGCATCAATGAAAGCAGCAATTCCTCCAGCTTTTTGTGCTTCAGCAATAGCGTGTAAAGTAAGCGTTGTTTTACCTGAAGATTCTGGGCCGTAAATTTCTATAACTCTCCCTCTTGGATATCCTCCAACACCAAGCGCTAAATCTAAACCTAAAGAACCAGATGAAATTGCTTCTACTTCTTCAACAACGCTATCTCCCATTTTCATAACAGACCCTTTTCCGTAGGTTTTATCTAGTTTATCTAGGGTTAACTGAAGGGCTTTAAGTTTTGCTTGTTTTTCTTTGTCTGCTGCCATAAATACTGCTTATTTAATTTTTAAAAAGTACGACAAGGTACAAAATTTGATTAGCAATTATAAATGAAAAAAGATTATTTTTGAATGAATTTATAGCCTCTTTTTTTATGGATATCCACCAACATTTTGTTTTCCACAAACCTTACGGCACAATTTCCCAATTTATTAATCCTCACAAAAGAGAAAAAAAATTATTGGGAGAGTTTTTTAATTTTCCAGATAAAACAATGGCGATTGGTAGATTGGATGTAAATTCTGAGGGACTTCTTTTACTAACAACAGACGGTAAAGTAAGTGAAGAAATAAGAAGTAAAAAAGTTGAAAAAGAATATTATGCTCAAGTAGATGGTTGTATTACACAAAAAGATATAAATATTTTAAAAAGCGGGGTTATTATTGGTTTTAAAGGAAAAAAATATACGACCAAACCTTGTAAAGCTTCTGTAATACTTATTCCAAACTTTAAAGATAGAACACAAAAAATTAGAGATAAAAGACATGGACCAACAAGTTGGATTTCTATTACTTTAAAAGAAGGTAAATTTAGACAGGTAAGAAAGATGACAGCAGCCGTTGGTTTTCCAACATTACGGTTAATAAGAATTAGAGTAGGATCTATTTTATTAGGAAATTTAGAACTAGGTGAGGTTAAAGAGGTGCCTAGTTTTTTTAATTTCTAAGCATTTTAATGTGAGGAATACCATCTTCTAAATATTCTTCTCCTATTTGAGTAAAACCTAATGAACTATAAA
>Ga0209406_1002617_pt1 | contig 11919 bp, 8 predicted proteins | sample COGITO_mtgs_1204_FD_184808 | JGI IMG/M metagenome (GOLD analysis project Ga0209406, IMG submission 184808) | Pelagic marine microbial communities from North Sea - COGITO_mtgs_120426 (SPAdes) (version 2) | ecosystem: Environmental > Aquatic > Marine > Epipelagic ...
TGATAAAGATGTCTGGGGACATCAAAAGCTGCCCAATACTTGCCGTAGTTCAATGCGTCTAGACTGTTGCAATTTGGGACCGCAATTAGAAGTGAGCCATCCTTCTTTAGACTGTTTACTAAGGCACCAATAGTATCTTTAAGTTGGTGCACATGTTCAAGTACATGCCACAAAGTTACAATGTCAAACTTTTCTCTATCAAGCGCAGATATTTGAGCTGGTGAAATAATGTTCAAGCTGGTTTCGGCTATTACACGATCTCGAGTTTCCTTGTCAGCCTCAACCCCTTTTACGTCCCAGCCCTTCTTATTAAAATAATTCAAAAAAGCGCCCGCCCCAGATCCATAATCTAATATCACGTTTCCGTTAGCTAGCTCTGATATCAATTTGTATTTCTGACTTAATGTATACTTCCTTACTTTTTTGTATATACTATTGATTATCCCTTTTCCAGAATTAGTGTGCGAGATATATGCCTCTGCTTTATAGTATGGGCCGATTTCTTCTTCATTAGGTCTTGGGTTCGTGTACCTGAAGTTACATTCTTTGCACTCAACAATCGTAAATGTTTCACGTGAAACAGTGTAATCAATACATTTTAGAAATGTCTTGCTTGCTCTCGTTTCGCATATCGGACAACCCGTAAGTTTCTCCATCCTATTATTGATTCATATTGCCCTTACCTTCCTAAATAAACCATCAAAACAGAAATATCTGCTGGGGTTACGCCACTTATTCTAGATGCTTGTGAAATTGTACTTGGTTTAATTTTGGACAGCTTCTCTTTGGCCTCATACGATAACGATTTCAGTTTAGAATAATCAAGCTCTTCATGTAAAACAATATTCTCGAGCCTTTTTAATTTATCGGCATTTAATCTCTCCCGCTCTATGTAGCCATGATACTTAACATTAATCTCCGCTTGCTCAATAACCTCATGACTAAGATCACTAAAGCTATTTTGTTGCCTCTTTATCTCTGCCGAAGCGTCTGATAGATGTGTGGATTGTAATGTTGGCCTAGACAAGATATTAAATGCTTTCGTTTTTTGCTTGATTCGTGCCGACCCCAACTTATCTAGAACTATGTTCATCCTTTCCGGCTCAACGCTTTGTTTCTTATAAAAGGAAATCAACTCGTTCGATCCTTCAAGCTTTTCTTCAGCTCTTCTAAGCCTGTCGTCACCAACTAACCCATACTTGTGGCCAATAGGTGTAAGGCGTATGTCTGCATTGTCTTGTCGGAGCAATATTCTGTACTCAGCACGAGAAGTAAACATTCGATACGGCTCGTCCGTTCCTTTAGTTACCAGATCGTCAATCAATACGCCTATGTATGCTTCATCTCTTTTAAGCACAAGCGCTTCCTTTTCCTTTAGCTTCAAATGGGCGTTGGTTCCGGCCATTAACCCTTGCGCTGCAGCCTCTTCATATCCAGTTGTGCCATTAATTTGGCCGGCAAAGTATAGGTTCTGAATTAATTTCGTTTCTAATGATAACGTGAGCTGTGTTGGTTGAAAGTAATCATATTCAATGGCATAACCAGGCCTAAAAAACTTTACATTTTCAAATCCCGAAACAGACCGCAATGCTTTTACCTGAACATCCTCCGGTAAAGAAGTAGAAAAGCCATTAACGTATATCTCACAAGTACTTCGTCCTTCAGGTTCAACGAATATTTGATGTCTGTCTTTGTCGGCAAAACGATTAATCTTATCTTCAACAGATGGACAATACCTTGGGCCCGTACTTTGTATAGTGCCATTGAACATCGGCGACCTATCGAAGCCCTCTCGAAGTAGGTCATGCGTTTCTAGATTAGTATATGTAATATGACAGTTCCTCTGATTTTCAAGTGGTTTCGTTGCTGTTGAATATGAAAACTTTCCTGCCTTTATGTCCCCAGGCTGTTCCGCCATTCTTGAGTAGTCTAGCGACCGGCCATCAACTCTTGGAGGAGTTCCTGTTTTCATTCTCCCGCTTTCAAAACCAAGCTCAATTAATTGTTCTGTAATGCCCGTGGAAGACCTTTCTGCCATTCTGCCTCCGCCGAATTGCTTATCACCTACATGTATTAGTCCGTTAAGAAATGTACCGTTTGTTAGTACGACAGATCTAGCTTTAATTGTAATTCCTAACGCAGTTTTCACCCCAACGGCCATTCCAGACTCAACAACTATTTCGGTAACCATATCTTGCCAGAAATCAAGATTAGGCGTTGCTTCAAGCATATCTCTCCAGTAGGCCGTAAACAACCTTCTGTCGTTCTGGGTACGCGGGCTCCACATTGCTGGCCCTTTTGATTTATTCAGCATACGAAACTGAATTGCAGATCGGTCACTTACAATCCCGGAATAACCACCTAGTGCATCAATTTCTCTAACAATCTGCCCTTTAGCCACTCCTCCCATGGCGGGGTTGCACGACATTTGCGCAAAACGCTCCATGTCCATAGTAATCAACATGACAGACGAGCCTAGTCGAGCGGCGGCAGCAGCGGCTTCGCAACCTGCATGCCCTCCGCCAACTATTATAACATCGTATTTCTTATGCATACTGAACTTGTTTCACGTGAAACCATTTAAAAGGTTCGCAAAGATAAATAATAATCTTCCTTAGAGGTCATCTTCAGCTTGTCTTGTTTTGTTTTATCCTTATACCCACATAGGTGTAAGACTCCATGAGCCAAAACACGATTTACCTCATCTATCTCCTTGTTTTTTAATGTCTTACAGTTGCTTCTCATTCTGTCGTGGCTTAAAAAAACATCTCCTCCTATTGCATTCGTTTCACTGTAATCGAATGTAATAACATCAGTATAGTAATCATGGCCGAGGTACTTCTTATTGATTTCAAGTAGATATTCGTCTGAAGTAAAAATAAAATTAATGTCGTTGCTTTTAAAGCCCTCTGCTTTTATTAATTGCATCAGCCAATTTCTTGTTGCAATTTTATTAGGGAGCTGGTAGGAAATGTCCTCGCAATGGAAGCGAATCACAATAAATGAATAAGTTAAAACTAGTTGGCGCTGATGACGAAATTCAACTCAACAGCTCTGCCGTTGTCCGAAAACTTGACCTTGTCCGCTAAATGTTTCATCAAATAAATGCCTCTTCCGTGCGGTTTCTGAATGTTGTCGGGCTCCGTTGGGTCTGGTAAATTATTAAAGTCAAATCCCGTTCCTTGGTCTTTTATTGTAAAAACGAGCTCTTTCTGATTAGGCGCAAATTGAAGATTAATGTTCTTTTCTGGGTCATATTTATTTCCGTGTTGAATGGCGTTTGTAACCGCCTCCGTTAATGCGATTAATATGTTTCCATAATAATCTTCATTAATCTTAAACTCTTCACAGACTTCATCAACGAGTGCTTCAACAACTGTTAAGTTTTCTGTTTTTGAGCTAATTTGAATTTCTTGGGTTTCCATTGCTATCATTACTCTACTTGATTAAAATACTCGTTTACTTTGTCTTTATAGAAACTATTCATTGTTGGAGGAACTGTTCTTAATAGCTCCGCCTCTTTTTGTTTCAAGTTATTATACTCAAAAATTTCTGAAGGGTTACTAATTTCTTGACTTTTTGCTTCTTGAGACTCTCTTTTCTCATCAAACTCCCTTTCGTGCTCAGCTTTTTCATGCTCTAAAAGCCTTGTCATAATTTCTCTTTGTCTTCTTATCGTCTCTTGTGTGATGTTCTTGTTTACGATATCTTTCTCATTCTCTTCCATCATTTCTGCCAGCTTTTCCAGGTTTCCTTTACCCCCTTCTCCCTCGACTTCGTTTTCGCTTTGTTTTCCAATTTTTTCTGCCATCTTTTGGACCTCATTCCTCAGGGCTTCTTGTTGCGCAGCAAGTTCAGAAAGTTTTTTACTCATTCCTCCTCCTGGAGAGGAGCCATTCGGTTTTTTGCCTGGTTTTTTGCCTTCTTCCAGCTCCTTTTTTAACTGCTCCATCTGCTTACTTAAGCCTTGTTGTTGCTTTTTCATGCTTCCTGGTTTCGGCTTGCTGCTATTTCCTGGTTTAGAACAGCTCTTATTGCCGAATTTTTGCTCTGACATTTGTTGCTGCATTTGCTGAATAGCCTCATCTAACATAAGTGCCAAATTATTTAATGATGTCATAATATATTGTTCACGACCTGCGGCTTCTGTAATATATTGATTGAATCTTTTCGGTGGATTGTGATTGCTCAGTAAGTCGATTGATTTGTCAATGTTTTCGTTTATTTGAGACATTTCTCGGTTTACGACAGATTGAATTTTCGGTTGCCGTTTACTTAAGGCAAACAAAGAGTCTTCAATCATTTTTGCGTCATCAGATAGTTTCTTCTGTCTTTGAATAAGCTCAACGTAATACGGGCTATGGTTCTTTACTGACTTCACTTCTTCCATCAATTTTTCCTGATCAAAAGATAGTGAAATCAAATTATCTCTAAGTTGCCGAAGTGCCTCTAAATCCTCTGCTTGCTCTTCTTCCATTTCTTCCTGCATTCCTTGAAGTTTTTCGGACATCTTTTGCATTTCATCACCAGCACTTTGCTGGCTCTGTGACGCCTTCTTCTTTTTCCCGTTTTCTAACTCTTCCGAGCTTTCCTCCATTTGCTTTTGCGCCTCCTGCTCCTCTTGATCAGTATCAGGCATTTCATGTGAATTTTCTAGGTCATCGTTTTTTTCGGCTAAATCATCCAATTCATTTTGAAGCTCCTCGAATTTTTCTTTAATTTCTTCTTGCTTTTCTTTTAGCGCGTCTTCATCAGAATCTTTCTCTTTAGTTTCTGCTGCTAATTCCTTTTGATCTTTCGCGAGCTCATCAAGTTTTTTAATTGTCTCTTCAAGCTTCAATTCGAATTCCATCTGTTTAAACGTTTCAAGCGTTCGGTCTAATTCCTTTTCAATGTCCTTATTTGACAGCTTCATCTCCTGCAACATTTCTTGTAATTCATCCTTCTTTAATTTCTCCAGCATCTTCTCCAGTTCTTTGAACATTTCCTTCATTTCGTCAGTCATTACCTGCTCAAAAAGTTCTTGAACCTGCTTCTGCTTTTCCACAATTCGCTCTTCTTGTTCTTGATAATCACTCTGTTCATTTTGCATTTGTTGATTTTCTTGCTTTGCCTGCTCAATATTTTTTTCTAGCTCTTTTTGCTTTTCAAGCAACTCCTCTAATTGTTTTTTATCTTCCCAGGAAAGTTCCTTTTTCTCCATCAATTTCTTTTGGAATTTCTCTAAATCCTCTTGTAATTCTTTGGCGTCAGTCAAACTCTCCTCAAGTTTTTTCTTAATCTTTTCGCTGCTTTTCTCTGTTTGTTCTGCTAATTCGTCTTTTGTAGGGGCTTTAAAAATCATTTTCGTTGACTTAGTAGATTTGCTTCCGTTGATGCCATCATTATCCCAAACCTCAAAATAGTAATCAATTTGATCTCCTGCAGATACAGATAGATTACTTATATCCCAATAATGAAAAAAATGATCTTTTGTCGTTCTATTTACTAAGATTTCTTGTGTCACTAAATCCTTTAGGGCAGCAGAATCAGACTTGCTAAATTTGTAATTAAATGTCATTCTCTTAAGCCCATAATCGTCTTCGATGTTTCCTCTAAAATAAATCCGTTTGCTCGATAATGAATCGACCTGTTCTTCAACCTCAATTGACGGATATTGATCGGGAACAACACTTATCGAATACATCACAGAATCCTTTCCGTTCATGAACTCATTGCTTGTTGAAACAAAATAATTATTGCTTTTCCGGAAGCGATCAGCGTACTTATGCTTAGCCTCTGTGGATTGAGCTAAAACGAATGATGTATCGGCAAAACTCATCCTCAGCTTGTCCGCGTCTTTGGTTGTAAACGTCCAAACAACCTCTGTCCCTTCGGGAACAACCATGTCGCCTGTATTATTAAGCGATTGGTTTTCTCTGCCTATATATCCTGGATAATTTAATTTAACATTGAATCCCAAAAGGAGAGGTTTTGGATCAACCATAATTTCTTGTCTTGCCGAATAAAAGCCATCTGCAACAAGTCTAAACTCTGTTTTTTCTTGAATGTTCTTTATCGTATAACTAAATTCCGTCTTAGATATTTTTTTCAACCGAAACCGACTTCCGTTCATTTCTATGAAAGCATTGTTTGGCAGCTCTTCTCCTTCTACCGCAATAGAAATTGTATAATTATCTCCCTTAATTGCCTTTAGGTTTTCATTGGTTACAATAAATGCAAAGGGTGCCGCAGGCGCAAAATGCTGGGTGTGATTTACCAACCGATAAGCTCCTTGTCTTAGCACGTTAGGCGCAACGAAAAACAATAGAAAAAGAACAACGATTGGGGGAAGGGCAAACTTAAAATACTTCCTGTTTTCCGAAAAATCAATTGCCGAAGCAAAAGGAATGGGGTTAATTTCCATTACTTTTTGATCAATGCTTGCGTACAATAATGCAGAATTACTATTGTCTGTTAGCTGTTTTAATTGCAATATATTCAACAATTTGTCTTGCACAGAAGTAAAATGAGATCCAATTATTTTTGCGGCTTCATCGTGTGAAAGGCCTTCGCCCATATTAAATAGTTTTGCTCCGGGTAGAACTAAAAACTTAACAATAGTTGCTCCTGAAACCAGAAGTAACGCGTAAAACAAACCGGTTCTAAGCGTAGTTTCAAACTCCCCAATGTAATCAATCAAAACTGTCAATAGAAAATAGGAGAGAAGAAGCGCTAGAGAATATATTGCGCCCTTTATTAGCTGGTTTTTATAAAACCTGCGGATAAATTCATCAAGCTTTGCGATTAGCTCGTTATATGTGGAAAGAGTGTTTGACACCAGAACAAAATTAGAGAATAATCTCCGATAAAGATTAACTCTGTTTTTAATCAAAAATTGTACCTTTTCTCTAAGAGTATTTTTGATACATTCGCTTAGATTTATTCAGCGCTTACAAACCCCTGTGATAACCGACTTTTTACAGCAGTCTATTCTTAGAATTAACGAAAACACTATTCGAGTTGAAAAGTGTCTTTCGGTGTTAACTGAAGAGCAAGTTTGGTCGCTCCCTCTTTCTTTGATTGATCTCCAAGGGAATAACAAGCCCGTGTTAAACTCGATTGGAAATTTGATTCTTCACCTTGAGGGAAATATTACCCAGTACATAAACTCTTCGTTGGGTGGCGCAGATGATGTTAGGTTTCGTGTCGCTGAATTTGCCCCAAACCAAAAAATTGGTGCCACCAAGCTCCTTAAGCGAATAACAAAGTGTTCAACAAAAGCTGTTGATATTATTGCTTCGGCAACAGAAATAGAACTAAATAAAAAAAGACTCGTTCAAGGGTTTCAGCTATCGGGAACAGGAATAATTATTCACGTTGTCGAACATTATTCGTATCATGTAGGCCAAATAGCACTGATAACGAAATTATTTACCAATGAAGATTTAGGTTTTTACGCCAATTTAGATCTTAACATAACGAATGACATTTGAAATTTACAGAACTTAAATTACACGACCAGCTAATTGAAGGGCTTGGTTACATGGGGTTTGAAGACGCCACTCCAATTCAAGAGGCAGCAATGCCTAAAATTCTTGCAGGCAACGATTTAATTGGCTGCGCACAAACAGGAACAGGAAAAACTGCTGCATTTATTTTACCTGTACTGCATAAATTAGCTGGCAAAACCGCGAAAGGATTAAACACATTGGTGATTTGCCCAACAAGAGAATTAGCTATTCAAATTGAGCAAGAAATACAAGGTTTTTCCTACTTTACAGGAGCAAGTTCCCTTGCAATATACGGTGGCGGGGATGGCACAAACTGGGAGGCTCAAAAATCTGCCCTTACAGATGGGTGCAATATTGTTGTTGCAACACCGGGCAAGCTAATGTCTCATATTAATATGGGGTATGTGGATTTCTCAAACATTGAGCATTTAATTCTCGATGAAGCAGACAGAATGCTTGACATGGGTTTTGTGGATGATATTTTAAAAATCATCAAAAAAATGCCTAAGGAAAGACAATCGCTTTTCTTTAGCGCGACAATGCCCTCTAAAATTCGAGAATTTGCCTCTAAAATATTAAAAGCAGAATATGAGGAAATTAGTATGGCCATTTCTAAGCCTGCTGCAGGAGTTTTACAGGCGGCTTATTTGGCTTACGATGCTCAAAAAGCGCAACTGCTTACACAGCTAATAGATAAGAATCCTGAATACGAAAGCATTATCGTTTTTACTTCAACCAAGCGAAAGGTTGCTGATATTATGAATGCGTTCAGGGGGAAGAAATACGAAGTTGCTGCGATATCTTCAGATTACGAGCAAAAGCAAAGGGAGGCTGTTTTGCTGGGTTTTCGATCGAAAAGAGTGCGAGTTTTAGTAGCTACTGATGTCGTTAGTAGGGGTATTGATATTAAAGATATCAACTTGGTTGTAAACTTCGATGTGCCTAATGATGCGCCAGATTATGTTCATAGGGTTGGAAGAACGGCGCGGGCAAATACTACTGGTGTCGCTTTGACTTTTGTGAACGAAGATGATATGTACAAAATGCATAAAATTGAAGAATTAATAGAGTCTCAGGTGCCTAAATCACCTCTTCCGGAAGGGTTTGGCCCCGGCCCTAAATGGGATCCTTCGTTTAGAAAGAAAAGGGTTGGTCATGGAGGCGGAGGTAAGAAGCCCTTCAACAAAGGAAAGCGTCCTTTCAATAAGAAATGGCGCTCCGGTAAACCAAAAAACAACGGTTAAAGAAAGTGCCAATTATTGAGTCGTCATATCGGGCGCCTTTTCCTTTTCGTGGGCCGCATCTAACAACGATTCTAGCTAAGCTGGTGAGGGCAGTAAAGCCTTTAAAATATATTCGTAAACGAATTTCAACTCCTGATAACGACTTTATTGATTTAGACTTTGTAAAAAACAACCATACTCGCATTGCTGTATTAGTTCATGGTTTAGAAGGTTGTTCCGATTCAACCTATATGGTCGGGATGGCAACTGAGCTCGGATTAAAAGGTTTTGACACTGTTTGTGTGAATATGCGTGGGTGCAGTGGTGAGATTAACAAATCATTCGGTTCATACCACAGCGGAAAGACAGACGACCTTCGGCTGGTAATAGATTATGTTTCGAAGGATTACTCTGAAATTATAATTATCGGATTTAGTTTAGGAGGAAACCAAGTTCTCAAATATTTGGGAGAAAGCGGAAATAGTCTTTCCGAGAAAATCAAAATCGGAATTGCTGTTTCTACTCCTTGTGATTTAGAGGGTTCAGCAATGGAGTTGAAAAAGCTAAAAAACAAAATTTATCTTCAGCGTTTTCTCAAATCCATGAAGTCGAAAGCGAATCAAAAAAAAGCACAACACCCCTCTAAAAAACTAGATATTGAAGCGATTAATGTCGCAAAAAATTTTCATGAATTCGACAACCTATTTACGGCTCCTGTTCATGGATTTCTTGACGCTAAAGACTACTGGAAAAAGTCTAGTTCCAAACAGTTTGTCTCTCAAATAAATATCCCGACATTGCTTGTAAATGCCAAGAATGATTCCTTTTTGTCTGTGTCTTGCTACCCAATACGTGAAGCAAAAAACAATCCTAATTTCTTTCTAGAAATGCCTAAAAAAGGTGGGCACCTAGGTTTTTTAACTTGGCCCGCGCTTAAGGGAGTTAGCTGGTTAGAGAGTCGTGTTATGGATTTTATTATCGAGAAATTTCCCTGATTTTTAATACATTCACAAACTAAATGAGCGAATCTGCGCAGCAATATTGGAAAACGAATCTTAAGTATTTGGTGATACTCCTTTTGGTTTGGTTCGCTGTTTCGTTCGGCTGTGGAATTCTATTTGTTGATGAGCTAGACTCGATAAGATTTGGTGGCTTTAAACTCGGTTTTTGGTTCGCCCAGCAAGGCTCTATTTACGTTTTTGTGCTACTAATCTTTGTGTACGTGTTCCTTATGAATCGCCTCGACAAAAAACATAATGTAGACGAGTAATGGACTGGACGATTCAAACATGGACATTCATTATTGTTGGGCTCAGCTTCGCTGTTTATATCGGAATTGCGATTTGGTCTCGGGCATCTTCTACTAAAGATTTCTATGTTGCTCACGGACAGGTTTCTCCTTTGGCAAATGGGTTGGCGACAGCAGCTGATTGGATGTCTGCGGCATCTTTTATTTCAATGGCTGGTATTATCTCGTTCTCGGGACGCGATGGTTCCGTTTACCTAATGGGTTGGACTGGCGGCTATGTACTACTCGCATTATTACTAGCTCCATATCTTAGGAAGTTCGGCAAGTTTACAGTTCCTGATTTTATCGGGGACCGCTACTATTCTGAAACGGCAAGATTCATCGCTGTGGTGTGTGTGATTTTTATCTCGTTTACATACGTAGCTGGACAAATGCGTGGGGTAGGAGTGGTGTTTTCTAGATTCTTAGATGTGCCTATACACGTTGGTGTAATTATCGGAATGGCTATTGTGTTCTTTTATGCGGTGATAGGAGGGATGAAAGGAATTACCTACACCCAAGTGGCCCAATATTGCGTATTGATTTTCGCATTTTTAGTCCCCGCGATATACGTCTCCATTATGATGACGGGCAACCCGATACCCCAGCTGGGTTTCGGTGCTGAGCTCGTTAAAGAGCCAGGTACTTTTCTGCTGGACAAACTTGATGGACTGTCTGAAGAATTAGGTTTTGGCACCTACACAGATGGCACTAAATCAACTATTGATGTATTTTTTATTACCGCTGCACTTATGGTTGGGACCGCTGGATTACCTCACGTAATTGTTCGGTTTTTTACTGTACCTAAAGTGCGGGATGCCCGTGTTTCTGCAGGATACGCGCTAATATTTATTGCGATACTGTACACAACCGCACCTGCTATTGCTGCATTTGCTCGATTAAATATGATACAGTCGGTAAGCGAAGTTGGGTACGAAAAGCGGCCAACTTGGGTGCAAAACTGGGAGACCACTGGTTTAATTACAATCGAAGACAAAAACCATGACGGTATAATCCAATACGTTAAAGATGCTGGACAAAACGAGGTAACCATTGACAGGGATATTATCGTTCTAGCCAACCCGGAAATTGCCAAACTACCTAATTGGATAATTGGTTTGGTAGCTGCTGGCGGTCTCGCCGCTGCGCTTTCTACCGCTGCAGGGTTACTGCTAGTTGTGTCTACAGCAGTTGCTCATGACTTAGTTAAAAAACAGATAAAGCCCGATATCTCAGAGAAACAAGAATTGCTCTTGGCTAGAATTGCTGCAGGGGTCGCTGTTTTAGTTGCCGGTTATTTTGGCATTAACCCCCCCGGCTATGTGGCTCAAGTGGTGGCGCTGGCATTTGGGTTAGCAGCAGCCTCCTTTTTTCCCGCTATTGTAATGGGAATATTCTCTACCCGAATAAACAAAGAAGGAGCAATTGCTGGCATACTTTCCGGCCTACTATTTACAATTGGCTATATTGTTTATTTCAAATTTGTATCTCCCGAATTAAACACTCCCGAATACTGGTGGTTTGGCATTTCGCCCGAAGGTATTGGCACACTAGGCATGCTAATTAACTTTTTAGTTACAGGTGTTGTTTCGTGTTTAACACCGGCAGCGCCACAAAATGTAATAGATTTAGTAAGAGAGATTAGGGTGCCTAAGGGGAGAGAATAACTTGACTTTCTCCCTAAAAATCAATAACTTCGCTTACAGTTGCTATCAAACAATAAAACGATTTCATAGCAAGCCGTTAGGTCCAATTCGCCTTAGGGCGAACTTTGTTTTTCACATTTTTCTACGAAAAATTCTTCAAAAACAAAGTGAATTGGACCTAATGCAGCGCTAAAACAAATCACACTTTAGCGAGTTTTGATCTCACCCCCCAAAGGCGGCATCGAGCAAAACTAGACCTAACAAGGTCG
>Ga0209406_1002619_pt1 | contig 11909 bp, 10 predicted proteins | sample COGITO_mtgs_1204_FD_184808 | JGI IMG/M metagenome (GOLD analysis project Ga0209406, IMG submission 184808) | Pelagic marine microbial communities from North Sea - COGITO_mtgs_120426 (SPAdes) (version 2) | ecosystem: Environmental > Aquatic > Marine > Epipelagic ...
CGACGGCGACGGCTGAGTGCCGATCAATGATTGGCTGCATCATCTGCTCCACCGCCGATTCGCCAAGTCCGCACGTGCGCACCTGCACATAAGCATCGCCCTCACCGATCAGCCCATGTTGGCGTAACTGCGGCAGCACTTGCTTCTCAAACATCGGCTCCAACTCATGCGTCGGCCCCGGCAACATAATTAAAAGTTTCTCGCCCTGCTTATAAATCAGCCCCGGTGCCGTGCCCCGCTCATTATGCAAGGCCTCTCCCCCCTTGAAGCAATAACACTGCTTTAAATGATGCGCCGCCATCTCACACTCCATCACTGCGAATCGATCCTTGATCGTCGCCTCAATCTCAGGATCAAACACTAGCTCGACACCCAGCAGCTGCGCAATCGTCTCACGCGTTAAATCATCCGCCGTCGGCCCTAGCCCTCCGGTAGTAATCACCAAATCCGAATGCTCCCAAGCCTCTAGAAAGCCACGCTTGATCTCATCGGCATCGTCCATGATGACTCGGCTGCGAGTGATCGAGACACCATGGTGCGCCAACTGCTCGCCCAGATAAGTGAGATGCGCATTTTCGCGGATACCGACGAGGAGCTCGTCTCCAAAATTGATGACTTCGACTGAAAGTGGCTTTGACATAAACAGGCCGCTAGACAGCGCGGCAAATTACCCCTACATATAGGTAAGTCAGGAGAGTTATAACGGAATCATTACAAATGCCAAAGGCAGAACACACAAATCTAAAAGAAAAAGTTAGACGGCTGCCGCACAAGCCGGGAGTCTATCTGATGAAAGATCGCCTTGGGCAAACGATCTACGTGGGCAAAGCCAAGGATCTGAAGAAGCGCGTCTCCACTTACTTCCAAGCGTCGCGCAAGCTGCTCGTTTCGCAGCCCAAGGTGCGCGCAATGATCGACCTAATCGTCGACTTCGACCTGATCGTCGTCAAATCCGAGACCGAAGCACTGCTGCTCGAAGGGCAGCTAATCAAAAAATACAAGCCGCGCTACAACACCGACTTTACCGACGACAAGCGCTTCCTACTGGTCCGCGTCGATCACCGCGAGCCACTGCCACGCTTCCGGCTGACTCGTAACCGCACCGACAGCAAATCTCGCTACTACGGCCCCTTCGCCCACTCCACTCACTTACGCCAAACCCTCGCTGCCCTGCGTAAAAAATTCGGCATCCTGCTCGGCGACGCCAGTCCCGTCAAAATAGAGGCGGATCAATGGCGGCTCTACGACGACGCCCGTGCCGAAATTTACGAGCACCCCAACGAACTCAGCCAAGCCGACTATCTAACACGCGTGGATTCCGCCTGCGCCTTTCTCGATGGCAAAACCAAGGAATGGCTCACCGAACTGAAAGATCAGATGCAGGCCGCGGCCGAAAGCCGCGACTACGAAAAAGCCGCGCAACTGCGGGACCGTATCACCGCCCTAGAGCAAACCAGCGTGCGCACACGAAAGTTCGAACGCCCACTGCACGATCCCACGCCCAAAAGCGCAACGCTGGCACAACTGAAGGCGGATCTGGGACTCCGTAACATCCCCGAGCGGATGGAGTGCTTCGATATTTCGCACATTTCTGGCAGCTTCTGCGTCGCCTCCATGGTCGCCTTCAAAGACGGCAGGCCTGACCGCAAGAATTACCGCCGCTACAAAATTAAATCCTTCATCGGCAACGACGACTTTCGCGCCATGGAAGAAGTGGTCGGGCGCCGCTATCGTCGCCTCAACGACGAACAAAAGCCCTTTCCCGACCTCGTGATCATCGATGGCGGCGCGGGCCAAGTCACCGCCGCGCTCAAAGCCTTTTTAGGCCAAGGGCTCGAACCGCCCGCCTTGATCGGACTGGCCAAGAAGAACGAGACCATCATCTTCAGCGACGGTCGCGAGCCGCTCAACCTCTCGCATCACGATCCCGGGCTACGCATGCTGCAACACATCCGCGACGAGGCGCACCACTTCGCCAACAGCTTCAACGCGGAACTACGCAGCAAGAAACTGCGCGAATCAATCCTCGACGATTTTAAAGGCCTCGGCCCCAACAAACGCCAAGCCCTACTAAAACACTTCGGCTCGATCGAAAAGCTCCGCGCCGCTAACGCAGAAAAAATCTCCCAAGTCGAAGGCATCGGCCGCAAAACGGCCGAAGGCATCGTCGAGTTCTTACATCTCATCCACTAATCAACCTAACGAAGCAACTCGTATTTCAACCCCGCATAGATCGCCATCACGCCAGCTGATCTTCTTCCCTTCATCATAAGTTCTACCATAATAAGAGATCACTAATTCGTAGATACGCACATTCATTTTGAACCCTTCACCGTCAACTCCGGTTCTACTCCGAAGCGATTTTCTTTAATCCTAATTTGATTCAACGCCTCACGACGAAATAGTTTATAGCAGCACTCCATATCGGTAAGGTTCAAATTCGTCATCATATTGCTCAACAAAGTAAGAAACTTGTTGCCCAGCATGTGCCAAAAAAAGACCATTCGATGCGGCCCGCCGGCTATCGAGAATCGCTTATGCATGAACGAACAAGAGTCACACAAAAGCGGTTCCCTTATCAGGCAAATCCTGCCTTCATCTATTCCTTTAACGATGCTTCTGATATTCTCCTTGCGACTGTAGCCATAAAGACCTCAACCTACCCAAAGTAGCCGATACAGGAGAATCGGCAGGAGTTAGCGCTCCGATCAAACAAACTTTCGACAACTTCTTTATGTCGGTCATAGACGAGCACCCCAACAATGGCGCTTCAAACTAAACATAAGATCCTCCTTGCCTCACTCGCCTTTCGCGTCGTTCGCCTCTCTCGCAAGTTACTCGACAAGGAACTCCAAGGTCAGTTTAAGCGAAATTCTTTTCAGTGGCAACTCGACCTTAGAAAAGTCATCGACTTCATGATCTACATTTCAGGGGGCTTTGAAACTTACTTAAGCCAATTTATTCGCCGAAACGTAAAGGTCGGCGATGTCGTGATGGATATCGGCGCAAATATCGGTGCACATACCTTAACAATGGGGCAAAGTGTCGGCACAAGTGGCAAAGCATATGCAATCGAAGCAACTGAATATGCTTTCAATAAGCTACAAAGGAATATTCAGCTCAATCCAGACATCGCTACCCAGATTCAGCCCTTCCACTGCGTATTAGAAGGCACTGAGATCAGCCAAGATGACGGTGCGCTCATCCACTCTAGCTGGCCCTTCGAATCATCTGACGAGCGCCACCCCTCACATCAGGGCGTCTTAAAATCTCTGGGTAACGCGCGCCACGCCACACTCGACGAACTGATCACCTCCGAAGGCATCGCGCGACTTGATCTAGTCAAGATAGATGTGGATGGTCACGAATGGGACGTCCTCTCTGGAGGAGCTCAAACATTTCTCAAATTACGCTCCATCATTTTGATGGAACTTGCGCCCGACTGCAATTCCGCAGAGCATGCCAGAGGATTTCAGAATATACACAGGTTTCTCGTCGACCTTGGCTATCAGTTCTATGATTTCTCTGGCAAAAAACTTCCTGCAAAAGCCGATGTATTAGCTGCGACGATTCCAACCGGAGCGAGCCGAAATGTGGTGGTCGTCCCCAAGGATTGCCCAACGCTTTCTTACAATTAATCGCCCGACACTATTTCCCAGAATGTCTCATCAGTCCAAAATCTTCATCCAAATCGGCATCGCACTGGCCTGCGCCACCTTAGCGTTGTTGGTTCCGCTTTACTTCACTACATCGAAACAAGCGGTCCTCATTGTGAAACATTTTACTTATTGGGCTCTAGGAGCAACCTGCCTGCTCTTTCTTTTGCAGCTGCGAGAGTCTCTAAAAGAAGTCGCGCGGTCCGACCTTGTGCTCAGAACAAAAAACCATATCCCGGCTTTGATCCTCATTCTGGTTGCTACGTTCTATCTACACCTGCACGTAGACCGCGGCTTTAAAATCGTCTTCGATGAGCATGTCATAAGCACCACCGCGATGAGCATGCATTACAATGCTCGAGCTTTTGTTCCTGCCGCTTCGCATATCATCAATGACGAGGTGGTCGCCAGCATTGGATTTGTCGACAAACGCCCTGCCTTGTTTCCCTTCGTCGTATCCGTCACTCACAGCCTCAGTGGCTTCCGCCCTGAAAATGTTTTTTGGCTTAACTCGGGGCTCACTTTTCTACTGCTCGGATTAATCTATACCATCGCCGCACGCACCTGCGGGAAGCCTCACGGGATACTCGCGATCCTGCTAATGACGAGCTTACCGCTACTCGCTCAGAACACCAATGGCGGCGGATACGAAATAATGAATCTCTGTCTAATCTGCGGCGTGGTTTTGGCAGGGCTTAATTATATGCGAAACAAGGGCAACCAAGGCCTTAACTTGCTGCTGCTTACCGCCATCCTACTCGCCAACAATCGTTATGAGTCGATCGTTTATGTCGTAGTCCCCGTATTGCTTTTTCTCCTTAAAAGCTATCGCGATCAAACGCTCTCGCTCACTTGGTTTTCCGTCTTCAGTCCACTACTATTGATGGTTCCGTTGTTCTCTTATGCGGTCTTCCAAGGGGACGATCGATTCATTCAAACCGACAGCACTAATTTCTTCAGCAGCTCCCACCTGCCCTCAAATTTAGCTCACGCGTTCACCTATTTATTCGAGGCATCCGGAGACTATTCAAACTCAGTTATGTTGAGTGCCGCGGGAGTGCTCGCCTGCCTCTTTCTTACGATTCAAGTGATACGTCGCGCGCCCTTTTTCCTAAAAAAAGACAACGCCCTTACAGTGCTACTTGTGGTGGCCCTCGTCGTTGCGTTCAATACCACACTCGCCTTAAGTTGCTACTGGGGGGCCTGGACCGACCCTACTACCTCTCGATTTTCTCTCCCCTTACAACTTATTTTCGTAATCAGCATTCCGCTGGTCTTGCGCTACGGCTTCGAACTCAAGCGTATTCCAAAATGGATGCCGACAACCTGTCTGCTGTTTATTATTGGATTCAGTAGCTCACACAGCGCTCGCCTAAACAACGAAGCCCGCATGTCGGAATCCGAAGGCTACAACTGGGCATTGAATTGGATACTCGACAACTCCAAAAACGAGGACCCCTTATATTTGGCTGAATCAGTGATAGGCTTCGGGCTTTACCAACAGGCATCGCTCCCGTTCACCGTTGCCAACGTCATGCCCGAGCGTGTCATGCTTCTGCAAGAATGGGGCGTCTACGACAATATCTATGCACTCCAGGTGCTGTATCAGGATGCCGCTGGCAACGAATGCACCCCATCTCGTTACCCCGCCATCAATCGACGATTCGTGCTACAATCAGTTGCACAGAAATCAATAAACATTAATTTTTTTTACCGAATCAGTCGAGTGATTGGCCTTCGTGATGCCGAACCAGGCAATCAAACCACCCCAGCAAATTTGCCCCCTCGGAGAACTGACGAACAAAACTTCTCCGAGTATTTCTATCACGCCCTTCCCTTAATCCCAAAAGAGGATAGAGTCTCGAAATAGCACCTGCACAACACCGACGGGAAAACGACCAATCGACCATGACAAGCCACACTGTAGTCTCACTTGCATGCGCTTTTTGTTAGGTCATTCTAGTTTATCAGCCTAATTATGTCGGCAGCGGCGAGTGCCGATGCTACGCGGGACAGCCTGTCTGATCGTGCCCTCGCTAGGCCCCCCGCAGTTCGGCCATTTTAGTTGTTCATATTTAGCGTTACCCCACCGTACGATTCTGTCGCGTTTTTCGCGCTAGCTTGCATTTAGAAGAGGTTTCACGAACACTTATATTTTCTCCAAAGTAATCATCATTCTCAAACCAAACCACTGATAAACAAACTGCGGCAGATATTTCTCTAATTTCAGTAAGCCCCGCAAGGCAATCGTTGGTAACAATTGAGGCTTTGAATACCCGCCCGTCAAAGGGTAGGCAAACACGTCCCGAAACTTTACCTCGACACAACGCAAGCCCATCATTGACAACTGCTCATCGAGCATTGGACGATGATCACGAAACAACCCGACCCCCATGCCCATGTTGGCGAACCCACCATTCTCAGTGTTTGACTTAAACTCATAGGGAGCCCGGATGAGTCGAAGACATATCGGTTCGTGATGAAACAATGAATAAAAAAGTCGCCCTCCGAAGGTCGCCGCTGGCTCCGTTAAAATAAGACGTCCTCCGGGGCGTAAAACAGAGGCTGCGCTCTCGAAAAAACGCATGGGCTGCTTCAAATGGTGCAGCACATCCACAGCAAAAATGTTCGGCCACAACCCATCTGCTCGCGGCTCAAGGTCGTAGGCCGACATCGCACAATCAACGTAAGCCGTTTTCACTATATCGGAAGTCACCAAATGAGTAAAAAAGCCACGGCTCACAGCAATCCCAGAACCCACCTCCAAAATCGGACCTTCAATACAACTCAAAGCGATCTCCCGATAAATATCCGCATACACGCAGCGCAAGCCCGGCGATCGCTCCCAAGCAGACAGACTATCTGACAATAGGTTGAGATCATAAGTGTGATCGCGTGGCCCCTGCTTCATTCCTATAATAATCTGTTTAGTTTTTGTCAAATGCTCGGCTGTGACCCAGATCTGGTTGCGCCCAGACAATCCGGCTGATGCGAGTTTTCGTAAACGGTTCGAAACTCCGCTCGGCAACAAGCTCAAGCGTCACGCCCTCAAGATCAACACTTGAATCAAAACTTATTTGCGAACCTTTCATTGATGTCGCAAACATTCGATCCACCACATACAGATCCGGATAACGTTTAAAAGGCGGGTTGACCTGCCACTCAGCCAGGCGAGTCGTAGCGTAGGCAGGAGTCACCGCCGCCCATCGACGAAGCACCCAAGGTAAAGTGAACTCATCAATAATTAAGCTGTCGGGGTCTAACTCGACGGCGCTCACTGACTCGACCCAGCGTTGCTCACGAACCTGATTAGTCTCTTCGGAATACACACCGGCTACATTCATCGGCACCGTAAAGCCGAAGATCGCAAAGATTACTCCGCCATGAATGTAGCACCAGTAATTCGAATTCTTCACCACTCGACATGTCACACTGGTCGTCAGAAGTACCATCACCGCATACAAGGGCAGCGACAACCCAGAGACTTCCGGATGATTCAATTGCGCTCCCGAATACCCCAGTAAGACCCCGAGATGGCAGCCGACTCCGGCAGTGAAGATTAGCGCCAGCAGAATATCTGGATTGGCCCGCAACAGCGTCCGTTGCCGCCGCAAAAGTAATACCATCCCTAACAACGACGGAAGCGCCGGCACTGCGATCAGCAGCGAATTCCCCATATCGTTCCATGGGCAAAAAAAGAAGTACAGCGCATGTTCGGCATTCTGGCTGAAGACCCTCAGAGACCATTGTTGTTCAGGCTGAACAGTCAGTAACCACAGCGCCCCAAGAAGCAAGGGCGCACAAAAGACCAGGCCCCAGGAGAATAAACAGCGCTTGATTCTGATCCATCCGACAACAATCACACAGGCAACCGGAATCACAAAAAACAGCGCTTCCACTTGGCAATATGCGAGTAACACCACCCCAAGACATAACCGCGTCTCGTTGCCAGCATTCGGCTTCTTCAAATACAGAAAAGATAAAAGAATGACCGCCTGCAATAAAACGACTTGAGACAGCTCGATCCCCGCTCCCGACGCCGAATAGCTCAGCAGCGGCAAGCTTACCCACAATAGCAGCGCGAGTATCCCGCCCTGACGGCCCCCAAGGCAGGCGCCTTGCGCATAACCCAAGGCAAGCAAAGCAATGCCGAGACATGCGTTGACGATAAATAAATTCGACTCACGATAGCCCAGCACATCGTGTGTAAGTGACACCAGAAACGGATACATCCATGCTTGAGTAGTCGATTCACGATAAATGCGAATAAAACGATCTCCAATCAGACGGCCACCGCTCAGCACTTCAACTGTGCGCTCAACATGTAAACTCTCAGCCACGGCAGCATTCCGATATTCACTCTGAACAAACTTATAGTCGAATGCCGCATGCGAAAAAATTAACCATGCTCCGAGAGCGACCACGCTTGCTGCTAACAACCACTCTCGTCGCGAAATAGTTCGAGTTACGAAGCCTGCAATCAGTGGCATGACAGAAGCCGCGAATCCGAGAAACGCAGCTGCCGTAAAAAAATAGCCATACACTCGAATATAATCGGCAGCACGCGGTTCCGGCGTTTGCAGCCAGAGAAAAAGAGCCACAAAAAACAAAAAAACCCCAAGTATCAACCGCCTCCGAAAAGACACAACTACCTTCGACTGACTGTCTGTTTCTATTTCGCTCATGGCAGTGTCTCCAAATACAGATGGACTTTTGCATCTGGCTTCGCTCGCGCCGCTTGGAGCCATTGGTTGATCTCCGCAGTTTCCGCATCTGCAAGTTGAACTCGGACCAATCGCCAAAGACCTATATAATAATCCTCCCCGAGTTTCAGTTGACCTATTAGGTCACACTCGAAACTAGGATCGAAAGAGGACACCAATTTAAGCTCCGTGACAGAACCAGGATCCACCGCACAGAAATCAAAGAACCAAATCTCGCCAAAGGTTCCAAGCTGGCGGTGGAACTCGATCTCCTTCTTTCTCTCAGTTATTTCCTGCAACGCGATGGCTGAAATTTTCTCCGACACTGGCAGAATAAACTGAGGCGCGGCAACAAAAAGGCTTACATGCTTATTCGCCGCCATTTTTTCTTGTTGCCAATCCACTGCTATCGACAAATCAGCCGTCGACAGAAAACTATTTCCCGCAGCTCGAGGGCGGGCAAATGACACAAAGAAAATAAAGCTTCCCCAAGCCATGTAACGCAAGACTACACGCCCCTTCGAAAGATTTCCTAAAACCCATACACTGAAAAGCACCTGTAGCAAGATGAATGGTAAAGCAATACGAGTCGCAGCTATATCATCGATCTGCCCCCAATGATACGCCATCAACAATATAAAACTGGCAAAAATGCCCGCACCGAAAAGAAAAAATGATCGCACCACTTCACCCTCTCCATGCTTAGAAACAACGAATGCCGGAATCGCGATCAGTAAAGAGAGGAAAAACAGCAGCGACAACATTAGGCTATTGGGCAGCTCTCCACTAATAGAAAAGAAATAGTTTGAGGCATGCACCAAGTTCGGCGAAATGAAACTCACCATGAAGGGCGCACCCGTGTCCTCGCCCAATTGCCACATTTGAGGATATTCATTGAACAAAGTGTGCTGCAGTGGCACGCAAATAAGCAGCAAGGGCACGATCAATGCTGTCTTTGAAAGCATAATTCTTCGCCTGCGCCACCAGGCCATGTAAACCACCATTGCGACCACAAAAACATAAATCACTGACTCGTAACGAGTCTGAGCAAGTAACACCGCTGTGAGTAAGAGCACATTGAGTCGTTCATACTTCGGCTCCTGCAAATAAGCGACCGCAGCCAACAAAGCGGCAAGAATCATCACCAAATTCAGTAGATCGAAGCCGGCCGAATTCACCACTATACCCAACAGCGGCACAGTCATAAAAAGCCAAACCGCAAGATATCCACCCGCCTTGGACGCAGAAAGCATTCGCCCCGCAATAAATATAAGACCAAGAAAAAGCGGTGTCAGTAGCGCATTTAAAACGGCTCCCTGTAACGGCCGATAACCGGTTAGGTCATGTAACAGGCTGACCAAAAACGGATAGAAATACGGACGCTTATCTATATACCCTCCCAATAAGCGAAATGAACCAGCCACATCGTAACCGCGCGTAGCAGTCATTGCTTCCCGGTGCAGGTGCATTTGAAGAGCGGTTGCGGATAGCACCGGCTCGTCCATGACGATTTTGTAGCCAGACTTCTGCGTTAGCAATAACACCACACTGCCGAGCAAGATCGTTAACAGCGCGAGCGGCGGGAGCCCCCACTGTCGCCATTGGGACCACCGCCCTTTGAAGCAGCGCCCGAGGTTGACCATGAACAAAGTAAAGGCGACCAGCACAAACCAGTAGCCTGAATACTTGACGACTTGAACCGCAGCGTGATGCGAAAAGGCAAGCATCGCGCAATACAATGCTAGAAGCACACTCAGCCCGAGCAGCACACATTTTATTCTTTGGTTGTTAAACATAAAAAAGCCACCTACTTGCGTAGGTGGCTGAGAATTCTTTGCAATCTAAACCGACATTACATGTCGTAAATAACAGCGTTGCCACTTGAAGGAGTAGCAGTGAGCCGCGTTGTGCTAGATGTGATTGGAAATGTATATGTTTCACCGCCGACTATATTCAATGCCTTAACATACTTGTCAGCACCAACAATATCTGTCAAAGCGGCAGATGTTGCGCCGTTCTCTAAGAAGTGCTGGTCTGCACCGGATGCCAACTGGCGGAGGTTATTCAATACTGCTTTTTCCTGAGAAGTCTCGCGAACCTTTTGGAAGGCTGGGACTGCCATTGCAGCGAGAAGACCGATGATAACTACAACGATCATGATTTCAACGAGTGTGAATCCTTTTTTGCTTTTGTTTTGCATGATGATATTCCTTTTTTGTTATTATTATTTATTATATTAGTGCACCCAGAGAAACCTGAATGAAGTATAACCAAAGCGCCTCACGCTCAAAAAATCAAGCAAAAGCGACTTATAGTCAGTGATTTAACACTTTTTTAACGCACTCACCCTACGTGCGTACAACCTGCACTAGGCCTCGGATACATCCGGTCGATACGTCGCGAAAATCATTTTTCCGCCGGTAGACGGCACCACAGAGTCCACCTCCACTCGCACCTCGTTGCCAATTTGCGAACTGCCGCCATTCACCACCAGCATCGACCCGTCCGGCAAATAACCAATCGCTTGCCCCGCATCCTTGCCGGCGCGCACCAACTCGGCACTCACAAAGGTTCCAATCGAAATCTCTTGGTTCAAGGCTTTCACCAGTGATGTGATGTTTAACCACTCTACCTGATGAAACTCCGCGAGTTTCGCTAAATTATAATCAGTCGTCAGTAGCTTGGCTTTCATTGACACTGCCAGAAATACCAGCTTCGAGTCCACCGCCTGCGCATCCAACACATCACTCTCGTGAATGCGTAGGTCCAGATGTTTCATCTTGCGTAGTCGATTCAAGATATCCAGGCCCTTGCGGCCCTTCTCCTTGCGAATCGGATCCGGCGAATCCGCGATGGCTTGCAGTTCATCCAACACGAAGCGGGGAATCAACAGCGCGTGCCCCATCCATTTACTCTCACAAATCGGTGCGATACGCCCGTCAATCAAGGCACTGGTATCCACCACCACGAGCGGCGTCTCGACATTCTCAGCACTAAACCGCACATATGGGATAACCAGATTGAATTCATCCTTACCTCGAAGCGCAATCACCGTGGCAAGATACATCGAGATCACATATAACGCTAGACGAACCAGATACAGCATCTGCGCTAAGTCCGGGTCGCTCTCCAAGGGCTCAAACAACGGCGACGTGCCCAGTAAATACGCAATCGCACCGCCAATGAGTAGACCAAAGGTAATCGCCGAGAGACCACGCAACGAAAAGCCCCGCAGCATCAGGTCGGTCAGAATCACCAAACTCGCCATGCCCATGCCTATAAATGTGACGAGCCACAAGCTCCACTCTGCGACCTGGTACGACATCAGCACGCAACCAAGCAGACTGATCAGCAGAAAGAAAATACGAAAAATGAGCAGAGTTTTTTTCATCAAAAAATGTTCGTCTGAAATTTAAAAATCAAGTGCGCCCGACAGCCACGCAGCCACAACGGGAAGCATCATAAACAAGAACATGACGACATAAATAATGAGTTTAGCCCGATCTGCTTTTTTTTGCACATCCGCTTGGCTCACCGCTTCGTCTAAATG
>Ga0209406_1002642_pt1 | contig 11858 bp, 6 predicted proteins | sample COGITO_mtgs_1204_FD_184808 | JGI IMG/M metagenome (GOLD analysis project Ga0209406, IMG submission 184808) | Pelagic marine microbial communities from North Sea - COGITO_mtgs_120426 (SPAdes) (version 2) | ecosystem: Environmental > Aquatic > Marine > Epipelagic ...
CGATTGGAGACAACCGGTTATCGAGCAAATGGTCGTGGTGGGTATAATTCTCATTCTGATGCTGAGTTTTCTGGAGGTTTACCCCCAAACTTTTTGGTTGAATTTCATGCCACTCGACTACAATGGGCCGGTCATTTCTTTTTTCAGGTTTTTTATAAGGATCCATCAGATTCCTTAAGTTCTCATGAATTGGGTGGTGCTTTTTCCACTCAAAGAAAATCAGAGTACCGCAATGATTACCTTCAATTCCACGGCGAGGGCAGTTGGTTCAATGAAATGAGTTTGGTAGTACCCGGAGTAGGAACGCCGGTTAAGTTTCCTGCACCAAAAATAAATCTGCAAAATGGACATCGCCTCGGAATTAGCCTCAATGGTTCAATCGTTGGTTTTTATGTGGATGGAAAACTTCTTAATTCAGGTGAAGTTTCAGATTATATCAAAGAGGTGGAGGAAGACACCACAATATTACCGATCGACGATGTGCCATTCACTACGATCCAAAATGCAATTGATATTGCACTTGAGGGAGATGTTGTGCGCGTGCCATCTGGTACTTATGTTGAAAACTTAAACTTTGGTTCTAAGCAAATTGTGCTCGAGTCAATTTCTGGCCCAGCTCATACAATCCTACAAGCGGCGGATAAATTGAACTCCGTGGTCATTCTTAATGGAGCAACTATCAGGGGGTTTACCATAACTGGAGGCACGGGTAAACCGGCCAAGTCTTCCTATGGATTTGATTACTATGGCGGTGGAATAAACGCCAGGGGAGAATCGGTAATTGAGCGCTGCATAATTACAGGTAACGGAAAAGGTGTCGCTCGAAAGTCAGCGGGTACTTTTGCAGGTGGAGTGTATGCGGGATCGGGTTCAAAGATTACCCTTCGGGATTCTTTACTATATGATAATTATGCCTGGGCTTGTGGCGGTGCTTTACTGGTTGATCATGGAGCCAATATGAAGATTGAAAATTGCACGATTTTTGGAAATGACTCGACCAATTTCTTTGGCCATCAGGGTGGGGTGGGGATGGCAAATGGTGGAAAAGTTCAGATTGAAAATTCAATTATTTGGGGTAACTCAGGAGATGAGATAGGGGCATTTGCGAGTATTTATGCAAGAGGTACCCAGGCAACGGTCAGTCACTCTTTGATCGAGGGGGGCTTTACGGGTACAGGAAATTTAAAGGTTTCTAGCCCAGGGTTTGTAAATCAAAATAACCCTAAAGGTTTAGATGGTATACTGGGTACGGTTGATGACGGACTGCGCCCAACTTCAAAATCCCCGGTAATAGGGAAAGCGTGGAATGATCTAAACGGAGATTTAAGTCAGACTGATATTTGCGGGTTCCTCCGAGTTCAGGGAGAAGAAATGGACATGGGTTGTTATGAATTCGGAAATGAGTTGCCTCAAAAAGAAGAAAACCGAACCGATTCAGATTCTAATACGAAAACCTCTGAGGATATAATCGCAGACTTTGACCTTCGGATGGTGGAAATTGATTCCAAAGGTCCAGTGGCTCTAGGTTATCCAAAATATGATGAAGTTGAAGTGTCTCTGCCCAAGTACAAAATCAGTGGGGAGACTGTCACCTTTGGTACTTGGTCAAAAGTAAGAAAAGCAGCCCAAAAGGAATTAGGTTGGGAATTAATCGAAGGGGTACAGGGGAGCGGATATGATGATACCAATGAGTTACACCCGGTGACTAAGATTGGATTTTTAGATGCGGTACTTTGGTGCAACGCGTTAAGCAAGTTGGCCGGGCTTGACCCCTCTTATTCCGTGCTGGATGAGGACGGTAAGAGTTTCGTTTTCGAACCTACTTTGCGTAATGATGCGAAGGAAAGGGGCATACATATGAATCCGAATTCAAATGGTATTCGCGTGCCTACAGGAAATGAATGGGAAGTAGCAGCCCGTGGCGGCTTGGTGGGAAAGAAATACCCCTGGGGGAATGAATATCCAGGGAAAACCCGAGCGAATTGGTATGTGGGCAATGGGATGCCGAACTCGACGACTGAAGTGGGCTCTTACCCTGAAAATGGATACGGTCTGTTGGATATGGCCGGGGGAGTTTGGGAAATGACCTGGGATGATGCACTGCAACCTGATGAGGAACCCCCCGCAGTTTTATCCGACCGTTACATCAACCGAGGAGGGGCGTGGAATGCCGGATGGTCTCCTGAGGTTTCCACCAACGGATGGTCAATCAAGTTTGACGATCGACGGCACGAGTTTGGATTTCGTGTGGCGGCCAACGGAGCGTCTATGGGCAAGCCCCGTCCTCCGGTGGGCCCGCCAAAGGGGACTCCCGAACCCTTGGTGGATTATATCAAATTACTCAGAGAAATAATGGAGGAGATTGCCAAGGTTGAAAGTGAATTAAATGACCTGTCCGAACAGACAGTTCAAAAAGATGCTGAGATTGAAAAATGGGAAAGCGAATTAGTTTCGATCAATCGCGAGATCAATGAAGCCCGTGTGCAGTTGGCGGATTGCTTGGAAGATTGCAACCGGACCCGCGAAGAAATGGCTCAGGTCCAAAAGGAAACCTTAACCCATAACCTGACCATTGTGGGACTGGAAGGAGAGCTACGTGCCTCTGCTGAACGACTTAACTCCTTACGGAATGATCGTGACGGAATGGTAAAGCAAATCACCAAAATAGAAAAAGACATGGAAGAGGCTACAGCCAAGCTAAACACCGCTCATACACCCGGTTGGCACTATGTTCCCGCTTACGGCTGGTTGTGGACCTCCCCCGAGCATTATCCCCTGATCTACTCCAATGATCGTGAAGGTTGGGTCTACTATGAACGCGGCACTTCTGATCCTTGGCTCTACTTCGACTACAATTCGGAAAAATGGGAACAATGGTTCCATGACGCCCCCCTTTTTTCGTCCAATAACTAGTTTAAATACATAGAAATATATTAAAATGAAAAGCAAAATAACTAAATTCTTTCTTGCCACTCTGGTCGCTCTCCCAGTTTTCGGAAACGAGCATGATTATTCCTACAGCGAATTTACCCCGTTTGGTAAATATATGGACTTAAGAGAAGCAAATTTCGAGGCAGCCCGAATTGTGGGAAGTGGAGGGCAACCGGGTGGCAACTTCGTCAGGGCCAATTTGACTGGAGCGAATTTGCGTGATGCGAATTTTAGTAGGGTAAACCTCCAAGAAGCCAATTTGACTGGGGCAGACCTGAATGGAACCGACTTTACCGATGCTATTTTTAGTTCACATACGAAATGGCCAGCTGGATTTGATCATTTGACTGTCGGAGCCCATGGACCTGGAGTTGATTATTCAAGCAAAGAATTCTTACTGAATGCTCGCCATTGGGATCTGAAGGGAACAAATTTCGAGGGAGCCGAAATCAAATCAACCGACTTCAGAAGGACAAACTTGGCCGAAGCGAATTTGCGTGATGCGAATTTCAGTAGGGTAAACCTCCAAGAAGCCAATTTGACTGGAGCAGACCTCAGAGGAACCGATCTCTCAGAAATTAAACATAATTCGCATACCAAGTGGACAGGAGCAATCTACTCGGTTCACACCAAGTGGCCGGAGGGATTTGATCCTCGGGCGGCGGGGGCAGTGCTGGAATGGCAATCTCCCGGAGAAAATCCCGACGGGACTGGACTGGTTCATTACAAACAGGAATATGAAAATGCGAGAATTCTGTTGAATCAGTTGAAAAAGCAGACAGAGTTGGCGAAGAAAAACCTGATTGAAAAGGAGGCAAAAGTTTCGAGTCTGGGTGAAAAGATTGAGCAAGGAAGGGAGATCTTACTTTCAATTAATACCGATTTAAGAAAGGTCCGAACGGAGCACACCGAATTACTCAATGAACTGAAAGGGGCAAAGCAGATATTGATGGCCCGAGGCGAAAAAGTGAAGCGGTTGAAGGACGAACTTGCCCAATCCGTAGCAACGGAGTCGTTAATTAAACTGGAGATCGAGTCGGAAGCCTTTAAATTGGAGGAGAAAGCCGCCGAGTTTGCACAGGTGGAGGCTATTTTGGCTACACCCCATATTAAGGGTTGGCTCTACACACCTTCACAGGGTTGGTTGTTTACGGAAGTGGGCACATATCCCCTTGTATTTGCCGAGCAATCCCAATCATGGTTGTACTACGATCAAGGAACCTCAGCTCCTTGGTGGTACTTTAATTACAGCAACGAAACTTGGATCGATTGGACGGGTGAGTAATGAATTAAAAAGTTTATTTGCCGTACGAAGAGACAATAATATTCTTTAATGAATTAACCCATACAAATTGGCTTATTTCCAAATACAGGGCAATTGTGCGTAAACAATCAAGTTCTTTATCGCTCAAGTGTTCATCAACGATGATGAGTTTGGTTAAACCAATAAAGAGATCATTTCTCTCCACCTTAGTAGTGGAGTCGCGGAGTGAACTAACAAGTTCACTCAATTGGATATCATTAACATCAATCGCAAAAGCTACCTCCTGTATACACTTGGCAACTTCATTATTTAATCCACAAGTTTCGGTCAGGATAGTTCGAATGGCCCGAAGTTCAGGTAGGGTTATGTTGTTGTCGACTTTGGACATCCAACATAAGAGAGCAGAGTAAAGGCATACTTTCTGAAGTTCGGGTTTTGTGTAGGGAACATTAAGTTCTTTTTTAAGGAGTGTTTTACGAAATAAAAAATAAACTGGATTATCAAAAAACTCATGGATAAAACGATCTCTGCTATTGGAATCCTTAATCCAAGGATTTTTATCTTTAATAGAATGTTGAAAAAAGAAGAATTTTAATTTTCGGAGGAAATTTTCTGAATTTTCCGCAAGCGATTCATCTAATTCTTCCGCAAATTTTTTTTCCTCTAAGTTTATTTTTCCATCTGCTTGAAGTACGGATATCAAAGAAGACCATGCGGTTTTCCTATGATCGCTTAGATAAACCTGTTCAGTAAATTGTTCGGCAATTGTTTGTTGTTCCGTTTTGCACATAGGATAAGCCAAATAAATTTTCAATTTTCGCCAATCTTCAAAAGTAATTCCCGGGAATTGTAAAATAAGATTTTTAAGGCAGGTTAGTTCGTGTTGGTTCAGTTCACCATCTACCCATGCTGCTGCGATAAGGATTTTTCCAAGTGAAATATTGAAAGCGGGATATTCTGTAAATCCAATCTTAGTTTCTTTATTCATGTTTGTGTAGGTTGTAATTGAAAAAGAAGCTTGTAAAGTTTAAAAAATTGATGAAATTATTTGATTAATTACAATAAACTCTTCCTTGTTGTGTTTTTACAAATTTTATATGCGATATTTTATTTTTTATAGGGTTCAAATATTTTCATTATTTGCGATTATATTGGCTTGTTTTATCGTGCCTTCGAGCCCACTTTTTTCTACGAATCCAGCTTCGATTTCCTATCAATGTTCGCAAATAAAATTTGAATATGGAGGGTTTTCTGGGGACTTGCCCAGTCTCGTTCCGCTGGAACGCGCCTCCCTTTCGCTCTCTTGTACGGACGGGCCAATTTTAATGTCCAGGTTATTTGCGGGTTTGGAAACTCCGTTAATTCTTAATTTGGAGGACTTTCACCGAATGGGGGAGCTTGCCACGCATTATTTACGATCTCTTGGATTGGAGGGACTGGTTGTTTTTCCGGACCCCAATCAGATTGACCCGGTCAGCGGACGGGATCTCCGATTGAATGGCGAGGGGGAAATCCGTTTTCTAATTTGGGTTTCCCGTTTGCAGGCGATTGAGTTGGAGGATGGCGGTGTTAATCAGAGCATTTTCACCCGACTTCAATCCATTGCCGAAAAATCAGTGGAAGATAAATCTCCGCATCCCCTCACATCGAGTGATCTTCGTTTTTGGAATCGTCTGGGGCGGGCTCCCACTCGTTCTTCTCAGGTGGTTCTTTCCCCAGGCGAAAAACCTGGTCAGGTTGTGGCGGTTGTCAAACTCCGTCCCAAGGTCAATCCGCAATTTTCCATCATGGCGTCCAATTCGGGTACCCCGACCACTGGGGAGTGGATTTTGGGAGCAAGCTACACCAATGAGCAACTGAGCGGAGCGGATGACCGTCTCGGTCTGAGTTATCTCAGTTCGGACACCGGAGAGAGAAGGGCGTACTCCGTTTCCTATCGTCGACCTGTTCTTTTTCCTGATATTTTGGAATTAGGAATCGGTCTGGGGTATTCCAATTACGACGCTTCCAGTTTTGCAGTCACTAAAATTGATTTTGCGGGGGAGACCCGTTCCGCAGATTTATCTGTCCGGTGGAATCCGCTCGGTACGGAGTTTGAGAAATATTCATTCTCGTTCGAAGCCGGGGTCCGGGGCGAGCGTGTACAGGCATCCAATTCCTTGATTGCCGGTGAAGCGGATGCGACCATGGTCACTCCGAGCGTGTCGGTTCGGTTGTCTACCAAAGGAGAATATTTGCGTACTGAATCCCGTCTTTCCCTGCGGGGAAATGTACAGTCCATTTCAACTTCCAACCAGTCATTGCTTGGGGGAGTCAATACCAAGGACAGGTTTGAACGGTTGTCCATTGACTACCTGGAATCATTCAAACTGGGCAAGTGGCTGAGCGATCAATTTCCGGATTCCTTTTCGGAGTCTTGGAGCGGGCAAATTCTTCTAACCCGTGCCCGTGCTGACTTTGCCCTGCGTGATCAGCGCCACCTTCCGCAACATCAGTTTATTGCCGGAGGAACCGGATCGGTGCGTGGCTACCCGGAGTCCCCGATTGCCGGGGACAGCGGTTATTCAATATCCATCGAACACCGGATCCCTTTGCCCGTTTCCTTACTGGGTGAGGGCAACGCCCTTCGGACTACTCTCATTCCCTTTGTGGACTGGGGGGAGACTTTCGTCACGGATCCACTTTTTTATGAATCCGATCAGTCCATTCTTGGGGCAGGAGTGGGCCTTGAGATAAAGGCACCCCGTGGTGGCTCCGCCCGGATTGATTTTGCTCGTCCTCTGCGCGAGATTATCAACAATGGCACGATACTGGAAGGCACCCGTTCCGGAGACCACCGGGTGCATGCTTCGGTAAACTGGAAATTCTAGCAAATTTTGATCATGATTAAATTCGTCTCCACTTTTTTCCTTTTTCTTTTTCCAATTCTTTCCTACGGTCTGCCCGATAGTGCAGCCACAGAGATTCAGTCCGGAAATGTTTCCTTTGAATCTCTAACTAATGAACTGCAAATCACCGCTTCGGACGGAGCAGTTATTGAATACTGGGGAGGCATGGACATATCCGCCGGGGAAACGGTTCGTTTCATCCAACCTAACACCGAGGCCACAGTAATTAATCAGATCATGACTCAAACCCCCACTCAAATTGACGGAAATCTGATCGCCAATGGAAGAGTCGTCCTCTTCAATTCTTCCGGCATTGTATTTGGAGAGAGTGCGGTGGTGGATGTCGGGAAATTGCATGCGATTTCAGGGTCTGGACTTGCCTTGGCCGGAAATTACGGGCTGTCTGGACCAGTTGAGAACAGGGGAACGATCAAGGCTGGAGAAGTCCTGTTGGCTGGTTCATCGGTTTCTAATACCGGATCCATTATGGTGGAAAACGGATTGGTGATCCTAGCCGCCGGTGGCTCGCTCACTCTCTTTTCCGAGGACGGTGATCTTTCCGTCAGCCTGTCCGCTGAAAATGCCTTCGGCGTAGTATCCGACCTTGCCGGGCAGGCGGTGCTGCAATCCGGGGTGGTGCAGGCATCCAAAGCCCATTTTTACGGAAATCAGATTACCCATTCAGGATCGGTCAGTGCCCAGTCCGTTGCCCTTGCAAATTTTAGTGCAGTAAGTTCTTCCAAGGGATCAGTCTCCACGGGCACACTCAGTCTGTCCGGAGGAGGTGATTCGAAAAGTGGTTCTTCAGTCGATCTGAGTGCCAAGACCAATCAGGTGTCCACTCTCTCCGCCAGCGGATTTTTTGATTCTCTGTCCGTTCGTTCCACCTCGTCGATGACTTTGGGGGAGAAACCGGAGGAGGGGAGCGACTTTAACACTTTGTCCGTCCAAAATCTTGATTTGCGGGTGGACGGGGGAGACCTGAGCATGAACGTACTTCCTGTTCCCTTACTCTCGACCTCGGATAATTCTCTTCTGCTTGCGGCGGAGAATCATTTAGCCTTTGCCTATGATCTTTCGTTATTCAGTCATGCCCGGAAAATTTTATACGGCCGTAACCTGTCCGCCGCCCCCTACGCCGATGAAGACTTAGCACTGGGCTCAATCGTCGGCCTTAATGCAAATTCCGTCTCCATTGACGACCTTTCGCCCACCCTGAGCTCTTCAGTCATTCAAGCCTTGAGTAAAGATAATCCGACCTTTGAGGGATTCGACAGCAAAGGGGGCTTAGTTGAATTGGGCTCGATGACATCGCAACAACTCGAACTGCTCTTTCAATATGGTCTTTTTACGGGGTATTCCTATTTTTTAGAGGCACCCAGTGCAACGGTCAGTTTTGCCCAGGATATCGCAGAATCTGGTGGTTCAAGTGCGGTATTTGGGGGGAGTTTTGCGGTGGTTGCTTCGGCAGGTGCGTCAGCCCAGAGTTCTAGTGCTGGTGGAAGTGGGGATTCAACTGGCGATTCTAGTGATGGAGGCGATAGTAGCGATGGAGGTGAAAGCAGTGAAGGTGAAGAGGGGGGCGATTCGGACTCGGACTCCTCAGGTGGAGGTAAGAAAGGTGATCAGAAAAGAGCTCAATCTGCCGCCACCCGGGCACGGGTAATTGGGGCAATTCCCTTTGCTCCCATTTCCATTCCAATTGCCTCACCGGCCGCGAGTGAATTGCTTGAGTCCGCCCTTACACCGGAAATTGAAACGCGCCTTGGTGAATACTTGGATCAATAAACTATGATGTTTCTAAAGTTAACTCGCTCTGCGAAGAGTTTTGTTACCCGTTTTGGCTGGTTGATTGCGGAACTGATCTTCGTCTTTCTTGGGCTATACGGGGCTTTTCTACTCGAACGAATGCACGATGAAGAGATGGACCAAATGCGCAAACGGCAGATTTTACAAGCACTGGTTGATGAATTTACAGAGTATGAAAAGGAACTCACTTCAGCAAGTTCTTCCCTCGACGAGGGGCATGGTGTTCCCTTCTTTACAGCTTATGCTGGGGGCGAAAGGCCTTTTCCCACACCGATTCCATTTGGGAGTATGGCAAGTGTAAACACGGGCATTTGGGAGGCGATGTTACAAAGTGGAGGGATTGAGGTTCTTGAGGTTGAACTTATTCAAAAGGTTCAGGTCTTTTTCAAAAAACTCCAAGACCTGCTTGATCTCTATGCCCGGTTCGAACGGCTTTCTGAATCTATGATTCTTCCCGATCTGGATCAGAATAAAACATTTTTTTACGAAATGGAAGGTCCAGAACTTCGTGATAAATATAAATGGTATGTAAATTCTCTCTTCACGATTGGAATGTCTCTTCGTGACCTAAGCGAAAAAGCGGGTAATACGAAAGAAGTCTTACTGACAGAATACGATAAAATTCGGATCAAAAAACGAAAAGAAAAGAAGGCTGATATTCTTGAAAAAGATTCAGTTGATGGGATTGATAATCTAATGATCGAAGAGGAAGAATTCGATGAAACTACCGAGGAGTCAGAAGAAATGGAAAGAGAGATCAATGTACAAGCCCTCGGTTTCCTTGCTCAGGAATCAAAAAAACTGGCCGACCTTCTCATTATTTCGAGCGAAGAAATGAATGAAAAATATGGAATGCCTTTTTTATCGTCTTATACCGAAGGGGAACGGCCTTACCCGCTTACTGTTACTGGTGCATTATTTGAGTCGGTCGACTTAGGCCCGCTTTCCTCAGTACTCGATGCGGATGGAATTGATGAAATTGTACAAGGTGAAATTCTCGAACCCCATCGAACTCTGGTTATTAAATTAAATGAAGTACAAGGCCTCTATTCTGGTTTTTCAAACCGGTGCAAATCGGAACTGAGTTCACACTCAGATTCAAATGTATCTCATTTTTACCCACCTGAAGGTGTGGAGTTAAAAGAACGATTTAACTGGTACCCCAATACACTCTATACTCTGGTAACTGCCTTGAACGATTGCAGTGCAGAATCAACCAGTGCATTTGATCTGATCGAGGAAATGCATCCCGGGTTTTATGATTCCTTAGAAATTCCCGCCGAGGAAACAATTTCAGAAACAAATTCAGAACCCGTGTTATCCACCACAACAGATTCAGATAATGAACAAGAATAATTTTCTTTCCTTTTTATTACTCTTTTTCCCCGCTCTGCTTATTGCCCAGAGTGCCGGGCTTCCAAAGGTCAGGGAAGTGAATGGTGGAGTCTCCCGTTTTGATGAAAAAACGGACTCCTTTATCCCCGTTCAAGTGGGGGAAATCTTGGCTGTCCCCACACTCTTTCTTACAGGTGATGGAGCTGAATTAGTGGTCTCTTTCCCCGGGAAAATTGCCGCCCGCATGGCCGGAAATTCCCACGCCGTTTTCGCCCCCGCTCAAGACGGGCGCTACGAAGTTGATTTACGAAAAGGAACGGTCTCCGCTTTGCTCGACCCCAAGCGCGATAAAATGAACGACCCTGCTTTTTCGATCCGTACTCTTACAGGAGTGACAGAGGCAACCGGTACTTTTTATGCAGTGACTGAATATAAAGGCCAGACCTATTCAGCGGTAAAAAAAGGAAAGGTGAAGAAAAAAGTGATCCCCCCCCCCAAGCCCAACTTTGCCGCGTATCTGAAGAAAGCAACTTCTTCCATGACTAAGCCTAAGTTAAAGAAATAGTCCCTTTGGGAATTGCGGGGGCACCACCGCTGCATTTTTATTGTCGCTTCAATTGAAAACAACTTTTCAACCCGAAGACCCGAGAACATGGCAACCCACTACAAACGGAATGCGAAGAAATATGCATCAATGAAGTCATTGGTATTTAGGTGGATGGATGCAACTCCCTTTGATCGTTCCTCTTTACAGGAATCGGAACCGAAGAGGAGGAAGAAAACTTTACCTTACCACTGTATCACCGTGGTGTTGGAGAAATTCCAAAATGTCCTCTTTGCCTCAATGATTCCCATGTAATAGAGCCACCCACCCTCATCCTGATTCCATAGATAGGGCCATAGGTCTTTTCTGGTCCAAACCCATTTCATTTCCTCGGACCAGAACCAAATTCCATTCTGTCCTACTGGTCCGTGGTAGAGCCAGCCCAGTTCCTGATGGAAAATCCATTCTGCATTGGCATGATTAAAAGTACCAAACCAATCGGACTGGTACCAATTATCAGCCAGGGGCTGGGCATCAAACGGAGCGGTGTAGGTCTTTTCCACTTTGATCCTGCGAACGGAGCCGTATTGCAGACCGGCGTAATTTTCCGCAAAGGCACGTATGTAGTAGGTCTTTCCTGGAGTCAGCCGTTCAATTTGGGTTTCAAATAAATCACCACTTAAAATGGCCGATATTGTCCGGGCCGTACTGTCGGATTCTTGAATCATAATTTTTTCCGAGATTCGAAAGCCAACCCTGTATGGTGTTTCTCCGCCGGTATCCATAATTTCTCCTTTTGCCAAGATGCCTTCATTTGAAAACTCAGGGTTTATAGTGAAGACACCAGGTACCCGCAAATCGCTTTTTTCGCGCACCAAAAGGACAGGTATTTTCGGTGCTCCCCAGTCAAACCATAATCCTTTGGATGCCTTGAAAATAAGGGGTAAATTATATTTCCGAACATACCATGGAAGGGAATTGTTATTCCCCAGCACCCAGGCGGAATTAACTTCGGAGCGAATTAATAGTTCGATCAGAAATTTGTTGAGATTACTTTTTTGATGGGAAAGAAATGGTAATTCAGCCC
>Ga0209406_1002646_pt1 | contig 11851 bp, 8 predicted proteins | sample COGITO_mtgs_1204_FD_184808 | JGI IMG/M metagenome (GOLD analysis project Ga0209406, IMG submission 184808) | Pelagic marine microbial communities from North Sea - COGITO_mtgs_120426 (SPAdes) (version 2) | ecosystem: Environmental > Aquatic > Marine > Epipelagic ...
CTATACAAGGGACCCTTTGTCCACCTTCCCATGTTGTCCCTTTTCCTTCTCTGTATATTCCAGTTGAACCAGCGTGCCCTCCATAAGAAAGCCATGGCCCATTATCGGATGTAAAAACAACTACAGTGTTTTTATCTAAATTATTTTTCTTTAGCGTTTCCATAATAAGACCCAAAGAATGGTCTATTTCTTCAATTACATCAGTGTAAAGTCCATGATCTGATCTTCCCCTAAATTTTGAAGAAGCGAACAATGGCACATGAGGCTGAGGATGTGCTAAGTATAAAAAGAATGGATTGTCTTTATTTTTTTCAATAAACGAAATACTTTTTCTTGTCAATTCCATAGTTAAGTCGGATTGATCTGTTAATACCTCAATCGGCTTATCATAGTCGTACAACATCAAATCAGGATAACTATTTGGATACTCTGCATGAAAAGGCCACATATCGTTTGAATATAGTATTCCAAAAAAATCATCAAACCCATGATTAGTTGGTAAAAACTTTTTATTATCACCTAAATGCCATTTACCATAGATCGCGGTATTATATCCATTTTGTTTAAACATTTCAGACATTAAGAATTCACTTGGATTAATTCCTTTTTTTGAATTTGGTCCGAGTGCTCCACTAAATCCTATTCTGTTTGGATAACTTCCAGTAAGGATTGACGCTCTTGATGCTGAACAAACAGCTTGTGTTGAATAATAAGAACTAAGAAGTGCTCCTTGACTGGCCATCAAATCCAAGTTTGGTGTTTCAATCATTTTTGAACCATATGAACTCAAATCAGCAAACCCTAGGTCATCTGTTAAGATAAATATGACGTTAGGAGATTCTACATTATCATTATTCTGACATGAGGAAAACAATATAATTAATAGTAAAATTTTAATAAACTTCATTATTACACAATTTTTCAAGAATGAATTTTTAAATTAGTCATTTATAATTTAAAATCACAAAATATTATTTTTTAACTATCTGTAATAGTTTTTATAATTAAATATACAAATCCCATAATGAAGGTTAGTAAAAGATCGTTATTCACAAATCCAACTTATAATAAAATATCTTCGATTCCGATTTCTAGTCAAATTTTATTTTGGCTAGGTTACTTTACTTTTAACACTATTAGGTGGGGAAATTTTTATGAAGACTATGCATATTCCATTAAATCTAATATTATTGAGTTTCCTTTTCATATTACCTTATCTTACATATTTATATTTTATCTTCTTCCTAAACTTTTTAACGGAAAGGTAATTGAGTTTTTTACTCTTCTATTTATTAGTTTGGGACTAACTCTAGTTTTAAAGTTTCAAATCACTTATTATTTTACAAGTGGAGATGTCTTACCTGAATTTGCTGGAATAACTTCAAAGATTGACCTTACTTATGCAATCAACGTAATTCTTGGAGAAATTTATGTTATTGCTTTTGTTACGGCCATTAAGTTAGCTATTGACTGGATTAAGCAAAGAGAATATCTTACAAGAACTAACGAAATACTTTTAGAAAGCGAATTAAAGTATTTAAGATCTCAAGTTCAACCACACTTCTTTTTCAACACTTTAAATAATTTATATTCTTTAACTATTGATAAATCAGATAAGGCTCCCGATTTAATTTTAAAACTTTCTGATTTAATGAAGTATTTTTTATATGAAACCGGAAAAGAATTTCAAACATTACAAAACGAAGTCTCACATATTAAAGATTACATTGATATTGAGAAATTACGATACGATGAAACTCTTGATGTAAGTTTTAGTATCAGTGGGAAAACAAAAAAAATAATAGTTAAACCATTAATGCTTATTCCACTTGTTGAAAATGCTTTTAAACACGGAGCTAGAAATTCAACAAAAAACGGATATATTAAAATTGATTTGAAAGCAACTAAAAAGCTTTTGGATTTTAGGGTTGAAAATTCATTTGAAAAACAAACAAAAAAAATAAAAGGACAAATTGGTGGAATAGGCCTTACAAACCTAAAAAAAAGATTAGAGTTAAATTACGGGCCTGATTTTTATAGTCTTGATGTAATTGAAGAAAAAAATAAATATATTGCACACCTTAAAGTTAAACTATGATCAACTGTATAATATTAGATGATGAGCCTCTAGCAATTAAAGTAATAGAAAATTTTGTTAAAAAAATTGATTTTTTAGTCTGTGTTGGAACTTTTTCAAATGCTAATGATGCTTTAACTACTATTAAAAAGAAAAAAGTTGATTTGATGTTTTTGGATATTAATATGCCATTTATTGATGGTATAAGTTTTTTAAAAAGTTTAGAAACACCACCCAAAACAATTATAACCAGTGCTCATTCAGATTATGCGCTTGACGGATACGATTTAAATGTAGTGGATTATTTAATGAAACCAATCCCATTTGAAAGGTTTGAACAAGCTGTGGAAAAAGCTTATAAGCTAATAACTAGAATTAGAAATGAAAAAAGTCTTGATCTTGATTTTGTTTTCGTAAGAGTTAACAAATTAAATGTCAAAATAAATTATGATGATATTTTAGCCATAGAGAGTTTAAAAGATTACATAAAAATAGTTACTAAAGAGAAAAACTTTATTGTTCATACTACACTAACTTCATTTACAGAATCTCTTCCTAGAAATAGGTTTATTAGAATACATCGATCCACTACTGCAGCAATTAATAAAATTGATGTAATTGACGGTAGTAATGCCTACATTAACAAAAAGCCTTATAAAATTGGTGGAAGTTACAAGGAAAACTTTAAAAACTTGGTCGTTAACTTTAATTAATCTTTCATTAAGTCTAAAGCCTTAGAAACTGTGGTAACAGGAAATTTACAAGTATTATCCACGCATACATAAATATAAGTTTCATCCTTAAAATATCTGTCTTTAAGCAAATAAAGATTGGATACGTTTTCAGAAGCAGCTATTAAAACATTAGGCAAATATTCTTCCATTATATCCTCAGCTTTTGCAATCGCATTATTACCAGATATTGCGATTTCATAAAACTTTTGAGAATAATTATGTGAGTTATTAAGCCACAACAAATGATCTGTAACCCTCTCTTTTATTGTTTCACTTACATTATTTATCATTATTTTAGAATGTGATAAATATTCTTTGTTTCCGTTAAAATGGCCAAGTCTAAATAAATTAAAATTCATTACAGAGTTTGCAGAGGGTATAACTCCATCTTGAAGATTAATTAATGTGTCTGCAAACAAACTTTCTTGATTAGTTGAAAATCTATAAAATCCTGATTCTTCTTTAAATTTTTCGTTTGAAAACACTACCAATTCGTCAGCAAATTGTAAATATTTTTCATCAAAGGTAATTTCATACAGCCCTATAAGAGCATCAATATAATAACTGTAATCTTCAAAAAACAAAACCTCAGTAGGACCGCTGCTAGTATGTCTTATTATATTATTATCAATCATAATTTTTGATAATGAAGAATTTATTAAAAGTGCTTTATTTAGAAAAATTGGATCTTTTGTTGATTTATAACTGTCAACTAAACCTCTAATAGTTAATGCATTCCATGAGAAAATTATTTTAGAATCAATTATTGGGTGAACTCTTTTTTCTCGCTCTATTTTCAATAAAGAATTTACTCTGTTTAATTTCTTAGTAAATTCTTTTAATGTAATGCCTAGTTTTTTAGAAAATTCTTTATCAGAAATAGTTTGATAAAAGACATAACTATCATTTTCCCAGTACCCCGTTTCATTTATATTGTAATATTCTGAAACCCACTCAAAGTCGTCATTCAAAATTTTCTTTAGTTCTTCCTCTTTCCATATGTAAAAGTCACCTTCGCTTTTAGTCCCATCTTCATAATTTGTATCAGCAGAAATACTTGAATAAATAAGATTGTCATTTCCTGTCATTTTAGACTCTAAGAATCTGAAAATATTATAAAGTTCTGATTTGAAACGCTCTTCTTTAAATGCTTTGAAAGCGCTTGAGTAAGTACTTAAAAGCTGGGCATTATCGTATAGCATTTTTTCAAAATGAGGAATATGCCAAGTGTTGTCAACAGTGTATCTGTGGAATCCACCGTCAATTCTGTCATTTATTCCTCCGCGGGAGATTTGCATCAAAGAATTGTAGACAAAATCTTTCATTTCTTGATTACTATACTCATTTGAAAATCTCATAAAGAAATTTAACATTGAGGGTAAAGGAAATTTCTGGCCACTGCCAATTCCCCCATTTATTTTGTCTGAATATTTAAAAGCTTTTTCAGCTAGCTCAATTTGTAGCTCACTTGAATATGTTTCGTCTCTTGGAGATGGTTTTACTAAAGCTTCTTTTTTTACACCCTCTCTGACGCTATTAGCATATTCTAAGACGTCTGGTTTTCTAGTCTTATAAAATCCGCTAACCTGATTTAAAACTTGAATCCATTGTGTTTTAGGAACGTAAGTTCCTCCCCATATTGGTGTGCCATCAGGAAGGGCTATAATATTCATTGGCCAACCTCCACTTCCTGTCATTAGAACCAATGCTTTCATATAAATTTCATCTAAGTCTGGTCTTTCTTCTCTGTCAACTTTAATATTAATGAAATTTAAATTCATAACCTGAGCCACATCATCATCTGTAAAGCTCTCCTCTTCCATTACATGACACCAATGACATGATGAATATCCCACACTAATTAAAAGTAACTTATCTGAGTTTTTTGCTAAAGATAAAGCCTCGTCGTTCCAGGGAAACCAATTAACTGGATTGGTAGCGTGTTGCTTTAAGTATAAACTTTTTTCGTTTACTAATTTATTTTCCATGTCTTGGGATAATATATAATTTGAGCTCATTATAAAAATTACAATAAAAAGTTTAATGTTACTCATTTTAATATTGGATCAAATTTTTTTTCTAATTTAAATATTTATTACACATGTTTTTATGTTTTGTTCATTTATTAAAACTTTAAAAAATCTTTTTGTTGTATTGGTGTTATTTTGCTCTAATTACTCATGCAATACAAATAAGCCTGAAACAAAGCCAAATATTTTATTTATTATGGCTGACGACCACACCTCACAAGCTTGGGGAATTTATAATGGAATATTAGATAATTATGTTAAAAATGATGCTATTAAATATTTAGCAAATAATGGCACGGTACTAAACAATATGTTTTGTACTAATTCTATTTGTGTGCCCAGTAGAGCCTCTATATTAACTGGGCAATACAGTCATCAGAATGGCGTCTACACACTTAGCGATCATTTAAGCCCGGATAGTCTTAATATTGCAAAAATTTTAAACAATAATGGTTATCAAACTGCTTTAATTGGCAAATGGCATTTAAAAAAAGAACCGTCTGGATTTGATTACTATAAAGTTCTACCTGGACAAGGCAAGTATAATAATCCTATCTTTAAAACTAAAGAAAATTGGGAGGATGGATACAAAGGTGGTGTTGAAGAACCCGGATTTTCATCGGATGTAATAGGAAATTCAACTGTCAAATGGCTAAAGGACAGAAAATCCGAAAAACCTTTTTTTCTAATGACTCATTTCAAAGCAACTCACGAACCCTTTGATTATCCAGAAAGACACAACGAGTTTTTAAAAAATATTGATATCCCCGAGCCAGAATCTCTACATGATTATATCCCTTCTAGTTCTGGTAGAAGTTTTACTGGTCAACAACTTGAAATTTTAACGAACAGATGGTTAAATTATTCTAAAAACAAAGATCATAACTCTGATACTAAATACCCTGGTATGCCTTTTTCAATTGAAAATATGTCGAAAGAAGAAATAAGATCTTTTTCATATCAAAAATTTGTAAAAGATTTTTTGAGGTGTGCTGCATCAATTGATGATAATCTTCAAAAAATCATTGACCATTTAAAAGAATCCAAACAGATTGATAACACTATAATAGTGTATACATCAGACCAAGGCTATTTTTTAGGTGAACATGGTTTTTTTGATAAAAGAATGATGTATGAGGAGTCTTCAAGAATGCCCTTTGTAATTAGTTACCCTAATCAAATTTTAAAATCTCGAAGAATTGATGATTTAATATTAAACTTAGACATCCCTTCATTGTTTCTTGATTACGCTGGAATTAAACCTCCAAAATCATTTCAAGGAAAAAGCTTTAGAAAATCTTTGGAATCAAAAAACAATTCACTTGCAAGAAAATTTACCTATTACAGATATTGGGAGCACAGTCCTGTAAGGCCTGCTCACTTAGGGGTTAGAAGTAACAAAAACAAATTGATTTATTTCTATGGAGAAGGATTAAACAAAAAAAATACAAGTAAAATAAAATCTGAAAAAGCTTGGGAGTACTACGATTTAGTTAAGGATCCGTTTGAATTAAAAAATGAAATTTATAATCCAAAATATAAAAATGAAATTTTAAAATTACACAAGGAACTTATCAAACAAAAAGAGCTTGCAGGAGATAAAGAAACTTTAATACCTAAAATCAATGAGATTTAAAATTTTATTATTATTGATTTTGTTTGTTTCAAAAGTTCAATCACAAACTAGTAAGTCAGAAAAAATTGATAGTTTGATTAATTCTAGTATCACTTTAAAAAACTTTCCAGGGGCTCAGCTTTTCGTAAAATTTAAAGATTCCATCATAATCAATAAATCATATGGGTTTCATACTTATGATTCAATTATAAAAGTCAAACAAAAACATGTTTATGATTTAGCTTCTTTAACAAAAGTATTAGCCTCAACGTTTTCAATCATGAAATTGTATGACGAAGACAAATTACAACTTGAAGATAAAGTTTCTGATTATTTTCCTGAACTAAAAAGATCAAATAAAAAAAATACAACAATATTTCAAAGCTTGAGTCATACAAGCGGATGGATACCTTACATCAGTCACCAAAATTTTATTAAAAATAGAAACGGCAACTTAAAAAAATCAATTGTACGTACTAAAATCGACAAACGATTTTCTATAAAAATGAATAATAATTTATTTTTAAAAAACACATACTCTAAAAAGTTGTTTAAACGAATAAAAAAATCTAAATTAAATAGGATAGATACCTATGATTACTCTGGACTTTTCTTTTTTTATGTGCCTAATTTGATTTATAAAATGACAGGTTATAGTTTCGAAAATTATTTCAAAAATACATTTATAAATAAAAAAGAAATTACTCTTACTTTCAATCCAACAAAAATATTTAGCAAAGATAAAATTGTCCCATCAGAATACGACTCTATTTTTAGAAAAGGGCTGATTCATGGGTTTGTACACGATGAAGCAGCTAGTTTTATGGGGGGCGTTTCTGGAAACGCTGGACTTTTTGGGAATGCAGAAGGCGTAGGGAGTCTGTTAAGTTTTTTAGAGTCTAACAGCAATATGTTTAAACAATCAACTATTCAAAAATTTACTTCTTATGCTTTTGAAAACAGTCAAATTAGAAGAGGTTTGGGATTTGACAAACCATATTCAAATAATGATTACGGAGAATATCCAAATAAAAATTTGTCTAAAACTAGTTTTGGACATACCGGATTTACGGGAACTATGTTTTGGGTCGATCCAGAAAAAAAACTAACAATTGTTTTGTTAACAAACAGAGTTTATCCAAGTCGAAAAAATGAATCGTTTTATACAAATAATGTAAGAAGTAAATTAATTGATTTATTAATAAAAATTTAAAATGAAATCTATATTTAAAATTTTAGTTATGTTTTTTGGAATATCCTGTTTTTCACAAGAACTAATTTTTGAAAACCTATTTGACAGTTCTCTTAACTCTGAAATAGCATGCTACAGAATACCTGCTATTTTAACATCAACAAATGGAACTTTAATTGCTGCAATAGACGAAAGAAATAATTCATGTGGGGATTTAAAATGGAATAGAAACATCAATATAGTTATAAGAAAAAGTTATGACGACGGTAAAACATGGACTGAAATTGAAAAAATAATTGATTATCCAGATGGTGAATCCGCATCAGATCCTTCAATGATTCTTGATCAACAAACTGGACATATTTTTCTTTTTTATAACTATATGAACCTTGACTTAGCTAGAGACATTTATCGCCTTATGGTTATTAAAAGCTCTGATAATGGAAAAAACTGGTCAGTTCCTAAGGATATAACCAGTCAAATAACAAAAAAAGATTGGAATAAAGATTTTATGTTTATTACGTCTGGAAGAGGTACTCAAACCAAAGATGGGACTCTTCTTCATTGTTTAGTTAATCTTAATAAGGGAACACATGTGTTTGGTAGTAATGACAACGGAGAGAACTGGTTTTTATTTAACCATCCTTTAAAACCAGGAGATGAGTCAAAAATTGTTGAACTTTCAAATGGAGATTGGCTAGTGAATTCGAGAGTTAATTCAAATGAATTTAGATATTCTCATATTTCTAAAAATAAAGGTAAAAGCTGGTTTTCTTTTGAAAACAAAGATCTTTTAGATCCAGCTTGTAATGCTAGTCTAATAAATTATAATACCAATTCTAAAAGTTTATTGTTGTTTTCTAATGCTTTTAGTTCAAAAGAAAGAAATAACCTTTCAATAAGCATCAGTTACGACCAAGGAATCAGTTGGAAAAATACCAAAACCATTTATAAAGGAAAGTCTGCATATTCATCAATGACTTTACTAAAAAACGGAGATATTGGTTTGTTTTTTGAAAAAGATGACTACACAAAAAATGTATTTGTAAGAGTCCCAAAAAAATGGATACTTTATAATTAAATACTTCTAAATCTTCTAATTCCGGTCCACGTAACTCTTTTAGTTCTCCCTAAATAAGATTTAGTCCCAATTCTGTCGTTAAATTCATTTCTTAATGAATTTAACTGAGCATTTCCATTATCTTGATTTTTCATTTTATACTTATATTAAAAAATTCCGGCAAAAATATATTAAATATTGAATTTATGTGCTTTTTTTTTAATAAATTTTAGGTGAATATTAAACGTTAAATTTTGCTATTAAAAACTCTCTCAAACAAGGTTCTTTTAGTTCTTTTATTAATATCTAGTATTGTTTCAAATGCACAATCAGACTTTGAGGTTTCTTCGCCGGAATCACAAGGATTTTCCTCAGAAAAATTAATGCTATTGAATCAGGCGATGCACAGCTATGTAAACGACAACGAGCTTTCTGCAATTCAAACTGCTATTGTAAAAAATGGAAAGCTTATTCATTTTGACAGCTATGGAAGTTCCGATATTTCAGAAAACGATCCGCTGAAAAGTGATGATATTTTTCGAATAGCATCTATGACAAAGCCAATTGTGTCAGTTGGTCTTATGATGTTGTATGAAGAGGGGAAATTTAACTTAAATGATCCCGTTTACAAATATATTCCTGAGTTCAAAAACTTAACAGTCAAAAAAAGAAAAAAAATAAAACCAGTTAAGAATCATGTTAAAATAATCGACTTATTAAGGCATTCTGCAGGTCTTAATTTTAAAGGCCCTGAGGATTATAGAAAAGTAATCAACATGAACTTAGAAGAGTATACAAAAGAGTCCTTAAAAACTCCTTTAAAGTTTGAGCCAGGAACCACTTGGTGGTACAGTGCGTCCACAGATATTTGTGGATATTTAATAGAAGTATTATCTGGTCAAAAATTAGATGACTATTTAAAAGACAGAATCTTTGATCCTTTGAAAATGGATGATACTTCGTTTGAACTTCCAAAAAACAAAATAGATAGATTGACTACTTTATATGTTGTTGGAGAGAAAAAAGAACTTGTTTCTTTTGATAATAAATCGAATTCTCCATTTAAAGACAAGGTGATTTTATTAAATGGTTCTGGCGGATTACTTTCTACAACTAATGATTATCTTAAGTTTTCAGTAATGCTTTTAAACAACGGTTCTTTTGACGATGAGCAAATAATTAAAAAAAGTACGCTAGATTTAATGAAACAAGATCATTCTTTAGGTCTTAAATATAAAAAATTAGTATTTGGGAAAAAGAAAGGATTTGGATTAGGGTTTGAAGTCGTTAAAGAAGAAAGTACTAAGTTTGGATCAAAAGGAACATTTGGGTGGGGAGGAATGTTTGGAACTTATTTCAGAGCTGATCCCAAACAAAATATGGTTTATATTTACATGACTCAATCGTTTGAAACTTACAGATTAAAATTAGCTGATAAGTTTAGAGCTATGGTTTACGAATCAATTTTAGAATAGCTTATTTTTTCTCTTTTAAAATACGATTTTGCTCCTTCAATAGAGAATTCATATCCATAAGTAATTGAATATTTTTGGGAGTCGAAATTGTTTTATCGGATGGGTCTTCAGCTTGTTTGTTAAGTCTATTTATAAATTTAACAACCATAAAAATTGTAAATCCTACAATTAAAAAATCTAAAAAAGTTTCAATAAATTGCCCATAACTTATGGCTACTTCATGAACTGAAATATCTCCTAAAGCATTAGTCTGAGATTCTCTTATAATTAATTTCTTATTGTCTAAATTAATTCCGTCTGAAAGCAACGAAAGTGGAGGTAATAAAATTTGCTTTACTAAAACATCTATAACTTGGTTAAATGATGCGCCAATAATAATTCCTATTGCCATGTCCATCATATTTCCTTTTACCGCAAACTCTTTAAATTCTTGTAATAATTTCATAGTTGATTGAATAATTTTTAAAGATAATAAATATGTTCATTTACTAAATCCTAATAAACTAATTAACCTTGTTTTGTTATTAATTTAGCAAATCTAAAAGAGGCTATTAATCCTATTGTAGAAAATATAACTAACATCAAATAGACGTATTGATGACCAATAATTCCTGGATTATTATCCAATAAATATCCCATAATAGGGCCTGCAAAAATATCTGGGCTGTATCCTACAACTGATATTAAGCCAACTGCCGTCCCTGTAAGTGCTAAAGGTGCTTTTGCTTCTTTTAAAACCGCAAAGTATAATGCACGAATTGAATAAGTCCCAACTGCTAAGACAATTAAAGACAAGAAAAATATAGAATTCATTCCTGGCTTAACAACTCCAAATGAAAAAATTAAAGCTCCAATTAACATTGTAATAAAACCAAAAATTATCCAAAACATGTTTTTAGTTTTATCAGCTAATAAACCGATGGAAATACATACTATTGGTCTCAAATACAATTGTAAAGCGCCTACTTCAGCTGCTTCAATTTGATCGTAAAACATAACCTCCGAAGCATACAAAGAATAAATATCCGTCACTTTATACCCAACATAAGCACACATTATTATTAACATTAATAGCCATATTGATTCATTCTTTAAAACATGTTTAATATTGGTTAGAGAATTTAAAGATTTTTCAATAGTAGTACTCTTTTCATCTGAATTTTTTAAAAAAATTAAAACTAGCAAACCGATAAAAGCAACCATAAAAGAAGAAAATAATATAACGTAACTAAAAGCTTCTTTTTTTTCAATTAGTGAAGTTGATTCTATATCGCCAATTAATACTATTGAAAAAATAAATACTCCAATACTCCCCATTGATGCAGCTACAATTCCCCTACCACCGTCTAAAAATCCAAACGCCTTGCCTTGATTATTATCTCCTCCCCACAATCGAGTAGCTTTTATCATTGCACCCCAAAATAAAAACACACTTGTGAATCCCCAGTAGCCATATAAAATTTGTAAAGTCTGATAGGATGGGTAAGAAGCTAAAACAAGACCGCCTAAAGCGGTTAAAAATAATGCTGATGACATTAGTTTTCTTGGTGAATACCTGTCTGTAATTATGCCTCCATATACATATGACAATAATGCAACAATACCATATACCGAAAACAAACTGCCTAACTGAAAATTATTCAATTGAAACACATCTAAAAATGTTGG
>Ga0209406_1002654_pt1 | contig 11822 bp, 8 predicted proteins | sample COGITO_mtgs_1204_FD_184808 | JGI IMG/M metagenome (GOLD analysis project Ga0209406, IMG submission 184808) | Pelagic marine microbial communities from North Sea - COGITO_mtgs_120426 (SPAdes) (version 2) | ecosystem: Environmental > Aquatic > Marine > Epipelagic ...
ATTGTTAATACAAAACAATGCAAGAGTAAAAAAACAAGCAAAATCTGTAATAGATTTATACATGTTAGAAGAACAGGTTTTAGAAAACCCATATGTTGAAAAAGTTTCGCTTTTTATAACAGTAGACGGGAATCTAAACACAGTAATTCAACAAAGAGAGCCCATAGCTAGAATACTTGATGGTAATTCGTCTTACTATGTTGATTCACAGGCAGTAAAAGTTCCAATTTCTGAAAATTTTTCAGCTAGAGTTCCAGTAATTACTGGGGTTAGTAATGAAAAAGAAGTCTCTAGGCTAATTGTTTTACTTAATAAAATAGTTAAAGACAACTTCTTGAGTAAAGAAATTATTGGAATCGAATTAAAGGCTCAGAATGAATACATGTTTACTGTTAGAAGTGGTAATTATAGAATTAATTTCGGTGATTTGACTGAAATAGACAGTAAAATAAAAAAGTTAAAAGCGTTTTATAGCAAAGTATTTTTAGACAGTACAATACATAAATATAAAACCATAAATATTAAATATCACAATCAAGTTGTTGGTGAAAAAATAACAGGATATGGAAAATAATAAAATAGCCGTTGGATTAGATATAGGTACAACAAAAATTGTGGCTATGATTGGACTCAAAAACGAATATGGAAAACTTGAGGTTTTAGGAATTGGTAAGGCAAAAAGTTTAGGAGTAAAAAGAGGTGTAGTGAGTAATATTACCCAAACGATTCAATCCATACAACAATCGGTTGAAGAATCTGAGGGCGTATCTGGCCAAAAAATTGAAGATGTTGTTGTAGGTATTGCTGGTCAACACATCAGAAGTTTACATCATAGTGATTACATAACAAGAGCAAATGCAGACGAGGTTATAGACGAAAACGATATTGAAAACCTTGTAAATCAAGTTCACAAACTAGTTATGCTGCCAGGTGAGCAAATCCTTCATGTTCTGCCTCAAGATTTTAAAGTAGACAGTCAGTCTGAAATTAAAGAGCCCATAGGAATGTATGGTGGTAGATTAGAAGCAAATTTTCATGTCGTTGTTGGTCAAGTTTCTTCCATTAGAAATATTGGACGCTGTGTTAAAAGCGCAGGGTTAGATTTATCAGACATTACCTTAGAACCTCTAGCATCTGCCTCAGCAGTTTTAAGTCAGGAGGAAAAAGAGGCTGGTGTTGCTTTAATAGATATAGGTGGAGGAACAACAGACTTAGCAATTTTTAAAGATGGTGTTATTCGTCATACAGCTGTTATTCCATTTGGTGGAAACGTGATTACAGAAGATATTAAAGAAGGATGCTCAATTATAGAAAAACAAGCGGAATTGTTAAAGATAAAATTTGGATCTGCTTGGCCAGGTGAAAATAAGGAAACAGAAATAGTTTCTATTCCAGGATTAAGAGGAAGAGAACCTAAAGAAATTACACTTAAAAATCTTTCTAAAATTATTCATGCTAGAGTTCAAGAAATTATAGAGCATGTTTATTTAGAAATAAAAAATTATGGCCATGAAACACAAAAAAGAAAATTAATTGCTGGAATTGTTTTAACAGGAGGTGGTTCTCAGTTGAAGCATTTGAGACAATTAGTAGAGTATATTACAGGAATGGATGCTAGAATAGGATACCCCAACGAACATCTAGCTGGAAACTCTGATGATGACCTATCTAGTCCTTCATACGCAACAGCAGTAGGGTTGTTAATGCAAGGTTTAGAAAATCATTCAAAAGAGGAGAAGGAACAGGATGAAATTAATGTTTCTGAAAAAAATACTGAGGAGCTTACAGAGCAAGAATTAGAGGTAAAGCCAAAAATTAAAAAGAAATCTTTCTTTGACAAGTTTACAGATGGATTGAAGGAGTTTTTAGATAACGCAGAGTAATTAGAAAAGAATATATAAACAAACAAAATAAAAAAGTTATTTTTATGAGTACAGAATTCGATAACATTTTATTTGATATGCCTAAATCACAATCCAATACAATAAAAGTTATTGGCGTAGGTGGTGGAGGAAGTAATGCTGTTAATCACATGTATCAGCAAGACATCAAAGGGGTAGATTTTGTGATCTGTAATACAGATGCACAAGCATTAGAAAACAGTTCAATTCCCAATAAAATTCAATTAGGCGTTGATTTAACTTCAGGGCTTGGTGCTGGAGCTAATCCACAGGTTGGAGAACAAGCTGCAAAAGAGAGCATTAAGGAAATTCAAGAGATGTTAAACACCCAAACCAAAATGGTATTTATTACAGCTGGAATGGGAGGTGGTACAGGTACAGGAGCTGCACCAATTATAGCTAAAGTTGCAAAAGATATGGATATTCTTACTGTAGGAATTGTTACAATACCTTTTCAGTTTGAGGGAAGAATGCGATCAAAACAAGCCCAAGTAGGAATAGATGAGTTACGAAAAAATGTAGATTCTTTAATTGTTATAAATAATAATAAATTAAGAGAAGTATATGGAAACCTTGGTTTTAAAGCAGGATTTTCAAAGGCAGATGAGGTATTGTCTACTGCGGCAAGAGGTATTGCAGAGGTAATTACACACCACTACAAACAAAACATTGATTTACATGATGCAAAAACTGTACTTTCTAAAAGTGGAACTGCCATTATGGGATCAGCAAAAGAATCAGGTACTTCAAGAGCTAAGAATGCAATTGTAAAAGCATTAGATTCTCCTTTATTAAATGATAATAAAATTACAGGCGCCAAAAACGTTTTACTATTAATTGTTTCTGGAGCAACTGAAGTAACACTTGATGAGATAGGTGAGATTAATGATTTTATTCAAGCAGAGGCTGGTTTTGAAGCTAATATTATCATGGGAATTGGAGAAGATCATGAGTTAGGAGATGCGATATCTGTTACAATTGTTGCTACTGGATTTGCTGCTGATCAGCAAAACAATATTATAAATACAGAGGCAAAGAAAATTGTTCATACCCTAGAAGATGAACAAAAAGCCACTTACGACTTTTCAAGTGATAATGCCCCAAAATCTCATCCTATAAATGAGCTAAATAGTACTTTTGAAAAGAAGATCATACATGTATTAGAGGATGACGATGAAATTCAGGATTCACAGATCAAGGATGAAATTCAAATGGATTTAATTCCTACTTCCGAGTTCATTAAAAACAGTGTTGTTATTTATGATGAGGTTCTTTCTGAGGCTATTTCTGAAGAAGACTTTATCATCACCAACACCACACCACAAATTGAAGAAATAGTTATTGAAGAACCACAAGAAATTCAAGCAGATTTATTATTTGATCTTCCTTTAAATACTAATGAAGAAAATAAAATAGATGATGTTACTACTCGTTTTGAGTTAACCTCTGAAATTTTAGATATAGAAGTTAATGATGCTCAAGAAATCATATTAGAAAATAATGAAGTATCCCTCAAGAGACATGTATTAGAAGACTTTGATATCCAACCGACTATTGGTAAAAGTTCTTCTATATCTAAAGCTGAAAAAGAGGTTGAAGAGGAACTTCAATTTGAATTAAAAACATCGCTTCCACAGACGGAAATTAATGAAATAGCTGCAACTAGCGAGGAGGTTTCACCATTAAGTCTTACCATTACAGAACTTCAAAAGCGGGCTGAAGATAGACGTAATAAGATGAAAGGATTCAATTATAAATTTACAGATCAATTAAATAAAAACATCGATGATATAGAGCGTCAGCCGGCCTATAAGAGGTTAGGAATAAGTTTAGATGACACAGGTTCAACCATCAGTAAATCTAAAACAAGTTTGGCTACCGATGACAATGAAGATATTCAATTAAAGTCTAACAATTCTTTTCTTCATGATAATGTAGATTAGTAAAATTTAACCCTAATTATCCCTGCCGTACTTGTATTTTATAAGTGCGGTTTTTTTTATTTCTAAGCATCTAATGCTAAGCCTATGCGTTTAATAGCCTCTCTTAAGATAGCTTCAGAAGCAGCATACGATAATCGAATACAATTTGGAGCTCCAAAAGCAGCTCCAGTAACTGAGGCCACGTTAGCTTCCTCAAGGAGAAATAATGAAAAGTCATTAGCATCTTTAATGTGTTTTCCTTTGATGGTTTTTCCAAAGAAATAGGAAATATCAGGGAAAACGTAAAAAGCACCGTCAGGGATATTTAATTTGATTCCTTCTATTTTCCCAAGAAGTTCTAAAACAATATCTCTACGAGATCTAAACTCGTCTACCATATACTGTACTTTAGAAACTGGAGCTAGTACTGCAGTTATAGCTGCTCGTTGTGCAATACAATTTGTTCCAGATGTAATTTGTCCTTGCATTTTTGTACATGCTTTAGCGATCCATTCTGGCGCTCCAATGTACCCGATTCTCCAGCCAGTCATAGCAAAAGCTTTTGCTAGACCATTCACAGTAATTGTTCTATCAAACATGTTTTCGATAGCAGCAAAACTAAAGGTTGGGTTGCTGTAGTTTATATGCTCATAAATTTCATCAGATAGTACATAAATTTGAGGATGTTTTTCCAAAACTTTTGCTAAAGCCCTGTATTCTTCTTCCGTGTAAATTGTTCCACTAGGGTTATTAGGTGAATTAAAAAACACCATCTTAGTTTTTGGTGTAATAGAGGCCTCTAACTGTTCTGGTGTAATTTTAAAATCAGTTTCTATAGAAGACGGTATTTCGACGAATATTGCTTCACATAAAATTGCAATCGCAGAGTAACTTACCCAATATGGTGCTGGTAATAAAACTTCATCTCCAGGATTAAGAAGTACTTGAGCAACATTAGCAATAGACTGTTTAGCTCCTGTAGATACTACAATTTGATTGGGTTTATAATCTAAATTATTATCTCGTTTAAACTTTGTACAGATGGCTTCTTTCAACTCCCCATAACCATCTACAGGGGTGTAAGAATTATAATCTTGATTGATTGCTTCTACAGCTGCATCTTTAATAAAGTCTGGTGTATTAAAGTCTGGTTCCCCTAAACTTAAACTAATAATGTCTTTACCTTCAGCTTTTAATTCTCTTGCCTTTGCTGCCATAGCCAATGTTTGAGAAACAGGCAGGCTATTTATTCTATTCGATAATGGATACGCCATTGGTATTATATAATTATAATTTTTTATGCTATTTCTGGATTTTTACCTAAAACACCCAGGTGTCTAAAATGTTCTATAATGGCCTTACGAGTTGTTTTATATTCATTGTAAGGTAAATTAAACTCTTTGGCTGTTTTTTTTACAATTTTAGCCAACTTACCATAATGAACATGAGATATATGAGGAAAAATATGATGTTCAACCTGATGATTTAGCCCCCCTGTGTAGAAATTTACGAGTCTGTTACTAGGAGCAAAGTTAGAGGTGGTATATAATTGGTGGACTGCCCACGTATGTTCTAAATTCCCATCTTTATCTGGTATTGGCATTTCTGTATTAGGTACAATATGTGCTAATTGAAAAACTAGGCTTAAAATCATGCCAGCTGTATAATGCATTACAAAAAAACCAATAAGTATTTTCCACCAAGCTATGTCTAAAACAGCAAGAGGTAAAACGATCCATAGAGAGTAATAAACGAGTTTAGAGACCACTAATTTTGTCCACTCTACAGCTGGACTAGGAAATTTACCATACGATAATTTTCTTTTCAAATAATTATGCATCTGTTTAATATCGGTAGTAATTGCCCAATTTATTGTTAATAAGCCATAGAGGAAGATAGAATAGTATTTTTGAAGCTTGTGAATTTTCAACCATTTAGAATGTTTAGAAAAACGTATAATTCTCCCGGCATCAATATCTTCATCATGGTCTTTTATATTGGTAAATGTATGGTGTAAGACATTGTGTTGTACTTTCCAATTGTATACATTACCGGCAAGAATATAAATGCTACTCCCCATTAATTTATTAACCCATTTTTTACTAGAAAAAGAATCATGATTACTATCATGCATTACATTCATTCCAACTCCAGCCATTCCAACTCCAGTTACAGCCATTAGAATAAACATCAACCACTGTGGCATTTCAACTGTAAGAATTAAAATAAAAGGCACTAAAAAAATAGAAAACATTATAAAGGCTTTGGTGTATAATTTCCAATTACCTGTTCGCTTAATATTATTTTCTTTAAAGTACGTATTTACTCTTTTATTGAGTGTTCTAAAAAACTTTGCCTTATCTATTCTTGAAAAATTTATTGACTTCATAAATGGGTGTATTGTTATATCTCAAAAATAAACATTTTTGAGTACGATATGGTTATAAACGATTATTATTTAGAGGAATTGTTCTATTGATTAATTACTTTTGCCATATATTCAAAATCATGGATTTACTTTTAAAATATTTTCCGAAATTAACACAAAATCAAATTACACAATTTTCAAAACTGCAAGAGCTGTATAAAGATTGGAATTTAAAAATTAATGTGGTCTCTAGAAAAGATATTGATGAGCTATATTTGAGACATGTGTTACACTCACTAGGAATAGCTAAAGTAGTTCAGTTTAAACCAAACACAAAAGTGATGGATGTTGGAACTGGGGGTGGTTTCCCCGGTATTCCTTTGGCTATATTATTTCCAGAAACACATTTCCATCTTGTAGATAGTATTGGTAAAAAAATAAAAGTGGTAAATGAGGTAGCTGAGGGCTTAGGCTTGCACAATATTTCAACCACGCATGGAAGAGTTGAAGAGGTTAAAGACACCTATGATTTTATTGTTAGTAGAGCAGTGGCTCAAATGGAAACGTTTGTTCGCTGGACCAAAGGGAAAATTAATAAAAAGCAAGCGCACAAAATTAAAAATGGAATTTTATATTTAAAAGGGGGTGATTTAACTGAAGAGTTAAAAAAATACACCGCAGTTTCAATTTTTAATTTATCAGATTATTTTAATGAAGATTTTTTTGATACAAAAAAAGTGGTGCATTTGCCCATGAAGTATAAAGGCTAAAAAGTAAGAATATGGCATTAACTCCGTCCAATAATTTTCAGAAAGGCATTGCTGCTCCTAAGTTCACATTAGTAGATACCATCTCAGGAAAAAAGGTTTCTTTAGAGGAATTAAAGGGAAAGAAAGGAACAGTTATTTTCTTCATTTGCAACCACTGCCCTTTTGTAATTCACATTAACAAAGTCTTAGTTCAAATCGCTAATGCGTATAGTTCTAAAGGGTTTAGCTTTATTGCCATTAGTAGTAATGATTCAGAAAAATACCCGATGGATGGCCCTGCCCAAATGAAAATTCATGCTGAAAAAGAAAATTATCCGTTTCCATATTTGTATGACGAAACTCAAGAGGTCGCTAAAGCTTATGACGCTGCATGTACTCCAGATTTATATGTTTTTGATAGCAATTTAACATCAGTATATCATGGTCAATTAGATGATTCTAGACCTGGCAATGATCTTCCAGTTACTGGGATAGATATTCGAGAAGTTTTAGATCTTCTTGAAAGTGAAAAACCGTACACAGGTATTCCTAAGCCTAGTATAGGCTGTAATATTAAATGGAAGTAAATTTAGGCAGTATTATAACTTCAAGATCTTATGAGTTTCACTTTTGCCATTTGAAATAATTTGGATAAAATAAATACCAGGAGTGAGGTTTTGAGTATTTACTTTTAGGGTGCCATTAATTAATTGATGGGTTCCGTTTAAAACTGTTTGAGATTGATTGTTAAAAACCCTATAACTTACAGTTGCAAATTCTTTTTCAGAATGTACTTGTAATATTTCTCGAACTGGATTTGGAAAAACAATCCATTCCTTGAGAGCTCCTTGAGCATTAAATTTATCAATTTCGAGTGTTTGTCCGTAGCATTCTTCATCTACTGAAAATGAATCTTTGATAAGCTCATTTATTTTTAAATTTGCAAAGCTTTCATCAGTTGAAAAGTTAAAGAAGGCCGAATCAATCACTGTATCATCTGCGCCTAAAAAATTTTGCAATAAAGTACCTAATGTTTGTCTGTAATCAAATTGTACAGTTTTTAATTGGTAATTATTATCGTCAGTTGCCTCGCTTAAGTCTACATTAGTTCCAGATACTCCCCCATTAACAGGATTTCCAAATACAAACATGGGAGCAATTTCTCCATGATCTGTTCCTAAACTTCCATTTTCTTTTGCTTTTCTTCCAAATTCTGAAAAGGTTAACCCAACAATATCGTCTGCCAGTCCTTGTTGGTCTAAGTCATCTACGAAAGACTTAATAGCCTCAGAGACTTCGGTTAATAGGTCGTTATGTTTCCCTTCAATAGATCCGACTGATTGAGATTGATTATCATGGGTATCAAAACCACTAATTCTAACAATATAAACCTTAGACTCTAAGCCTCCGCTTATTAATTTAGCTACAGTTTTAAGTTGGTTTGACAAATCTGAATCAGCGTAAGAATTGGCATTGCTTCCCGTATTAAATGCATTCGAAATTGCTTGAGAGTACTGATTAGATAATTGGTCAGTTTCCGCAATATAATGAAGCTCTAAACCATAATCACTGTCTGGAATATTAGTTGGTGCGTCACCTCCTAAACCACTTAATTCTGAATAGAAACCCGATGGATCTTGTCCGGAGATATTAATTGCTAAACCGTGCTCTGTTTCTCCATGGAACCCTAAAGAGGTTTTATTAGAACCAATTTGAACTCCCAAAGGGTAGCTGTCAGTTAATTCATTTATGTAATACCTCTCCATAAATCTTCCAATCCACCCAGAATCATTTCCGTTATCCCAACTATTTCCATCATTTCCTGTAGAATAAATATCTGTAGATGCGAAATGACTTTTATTCTGGGAAGGATATCCAACAGATTGTAATATGCGCATCCTACCCTCATCATATAAATCTTTAAAACCCGTTAGAGCAGGGTGAAGACCAATCAATTGATTTTCTGGGAGCGTACTGTCTAGCGTAATGAAAGAATTTACCCCAGAGTTTGGTATTTTTAGTGAAGGTCTTAAGTTCGCATAGGCATCATATTCGTTAATGGGTATAATGGTGTTAAGACCATCATTACCACCAGCTAGATTTATTAGAACTAACTTACGATTTGCAATATCACAAGTTGATAAATTAGCAGTTTTCAATATTGCCTTTATTTCAAGAGGAAGTAAACCAATAGCAGATGCCGTTGCAGAAAGTTTTAAAAAATTTCTTCTTTTCATATAATTCTAGGTTAATTGAAATTCTGTGGCATTTATTAGCGCCGTAAATAATGCCTCTAGTCTAGATTTAACAACAGTCTCATCATTAGAATTCAAATATTCAGACCAAGCATCTGTCCAATAATATGCGGGAAACCCCTCTAATAAGTTTTCTGTAAAATAATTTTTTCTGTCAGCATCTATACTTTCAGGATATAGTAAATCAGATAATTCTGTTACTAATGAAATTGCATCAGATGGGTTGACGATATGATCTCTCACATAGTTAACAATATTTAATTGTACATAAATTAGACCATTATTGCCTATTTTATTTCTACCACTAATAAAGCTTTCAATTAATTTATACCTACCCAAAACTGTGTTCGAAGAGAACCAATGTCTGTCATAATCAGGTTCTTGGTAATGGGCTGGATATCCTGCAACAGAATCAGGGCTAAATAAAATAAGCCCACTACTTGCTAAAAAATAATTATGCACAAAATTAAAAAATCGATAAAAATCAATATTGTTTGTTGAAGGGTTTGCAATTTCAAGTTCAAAACATGAACTTATTTCAGAGATCATTTGTAATGGACTTTTTACTATTGATCCTATAATTTTATCAGTTTCATTTGCAATGTCATTGCCAAAAAAGTGCTCTGAAGACAAAAGTGTTTTTACAGTCGGTAATAACTCATAGTTGTTATTTATGAGTTCACTGGCCAGAGGACCAATAATATCATTTTCAATTTCATCAGTAATTTCACTTTTCACATAAAAACGATACAGTTTTCTACAAAAAGATTTAGCAGTAGCCTCTTTTTCAAATATCATTTCTACAAATGCGTCTAACTCATTAATAATGGTCTCCTCTGAATGACCTCCTGTAATTGTCTGGTTATCAAAAGCACTGCTAAATGTTTTATTTGTTGTATCATGATTCCCTACAGCTATTCTTCCTTTTGGAAGATTTGTATCAGGGTCAATGATACTTCTGTCGTATTGAACTTTAATGCCAGAGAAAACCTTTGCAGCCTGTTGAATATCTAATTCTGTATAATTTGTATAATTTCCCTCCGTTATTTGAGGCCCTTTTAAAATGGTAAATAATTCTAAAAACTCTCGTGCATAATTTTCGTTCGGATTATTTGCATTGTTAGTTGTATTGTTGAGGTATATCAACATTGAATTGTCAAAGGTTATTTTTTTTGCTAAGATTTTTATGTTACCATATGCATAGAAATCTAGTAGACGTAGATGGTCATAAAAATGTGTAGAGGTTCCTGTACCCCCGTCTTTAGAAACGGTAAAAGATGTATGTAGAAAAAAAGTTAGCTTATGTCTTAAGCTTGTTTGATGTATTGCATTATACCACCACCAACTTGATACGATTCTCCTTTTTCTTGATTGACCGTTAAAAGTGTTAGGAAGTTCTGAAGACGAAAGCCAAAAGGCATCAGGACTCTCAGTTGGGAGTGGGTCGTAGGGCTCATCCCAAGGATTAGTTCCATTAAAAGATAAATTATTTAAAGCATCATTAATGTTTAGCGCAGCAAAAGTATTGATGATCTCCTTGTCATAAGCAAATGATGCTCTTCTTAATAAATGTTTTGCTTTACGCAATCCAAGAACTCCGCTAATTGGTAATAAAGATGCCAAAAGAATAATTTTATAGAATACTAAAGATAAGACTCTTAATTATAAAAAAGGTTTAAATTTTTTTATAATTTATTGCCATCTTTTTCAAAACTAACACCTTAGCATGAAAAAGACTATCAAATTTAAATTTAAACCTGTAATTATTGAAGCAAAACGATACTTAAACAACTTCTACAAACAACCCATCTTCAGTTTTAGTAACCTTTGCCACCTCTTTTTTTGTTAAGCCTTTAATGGTTTTATCCCATTTTTTATTGCTTAATCCAGATTGGTTTTTTAAGGCTATTAAATCAATTTTTTCTGCTTTGGTAATTAGGGCTAGAACAGTTTTTTCTTCCTCATTTAATTCAATAGAAGGCGCTTTTTGTTCTGGCCTCATCTGAGGAAAGAATAATACTTCTTGAATAGATTGATTGTTGGTTAAAAACATAATTAATCTGTCCATTCCAATTCCCATTCCAGAGGTAGGAGGCATTCCATATTCTAAGGCTCTTAAGAAATCATGATCAATAAATTCTGTGGCCTCATCATCTCCTTTTTGAGCAAGTTTTAGTTGATGTTCAAAACGTTCTCGTTGATCTATAGGATCGTTTAATTCAGAATAGGCATTGGCAATTTCTTTTCCACAAACCATCAATTCAAAACGTTCTGTGAGTTCTGGATTGTCACGGTGTTCTTTACAAAGCGGAGACATTTCTTTAGGATAGTCTGTAATATAGGTGGGTTGAATGTAATTGCCTTCACATTTCTCTCCAAAAATCTCATCGATTAACTTTCCTTTTCCCATGGTCTCATCAACAGCAATATTCATTGCTACAGCAGCTGCTCTAATTTCATCTTCTGTTTTCCCAGTAATGTCAAAACCCGTAAAATGCTTAATAGAGTCTGTCATGGTTACTCTTGCATAAGGCGCCTTAAAATCTATGGTATGTTCTCCAAAAGTAGCAACTGAAGTTCCGTTTACTGCAATAGCACAATGTTCTAATAATTGTTCTGCAAACTCC
>Ga0209406_1002655_pt1 | contig 11816 bp, 1 predicted proteins | sample COGITO_mtgs_1204_FD_184808 | JGI IMG/M metagenome (GOLD analysis project Ga0209406, IMG submission 184808) | Pelagic marine microbial communities from North Sea - COGITO_mtgs_120426 (SPAdes) (version 2) | ecosystem: Environmental > Aquatic > Marine > Epipelagic ...
GGCGTCGCGACGCAAGAAGCGGCGCCGGGACGGCCGGCGCCGTCCAAGGCCCGAGACGGGGGGTCTGGCCCATGCGCGGTGGGGTCTGGTTCATGTGCGGTGGTTCGCCCAGTTGCTTGCTCGTGCCCGACGACGGCGCGCGGGACGCGCGCCGGCGCCGAATCGAGCGCGGCCGCTGCGTCAGCCGCGGCTGCCGTTGTGTCGGGCGGCCGGCCGTGAGCTGGCGTCGCGACGGAAGAAGCGGCGCTGGGCCGGCCGGCGCCGTCACCTAGCTGGCTTGAGCTCGAGGCCGCTGCGGAAGCGAGAAGCCGCTGGGGCGGCGCCGGCGGCGAATCGATATCGTCGTCGTCGTCGTCGCTGTCGGAAGAGGCGGCGGCGCGAGCTGCGGCCCTGGCGCGGTGAGCGGCCCGGCGCATGTCGTAATACGCCGACGACGCGAGGTCGAAGATCTCGCGCGTTTTCATGCGCCGGTGCACGAACTCGTCGCCGACCATGTCGTCCGCGAAGAAGTTGGCAAAGTCGCGAAAGTTATTGCGGTACGTGTCGAGCTCGGGCGTCTCTTCGTCGCCTAAGTTCCAGTCCGGGCGGAGGCGGTTCGCCTCGGACAGCGTGGCGACGAACACGGCGTGCCGATATCCTGCGTGGACCACCCATACGGGCTGGTCGGGAAGGACGTCAACGTGGCTCGCCGTGAGCCCGATCTCCTCCTCGAGCTCGCGGAACGCGCACTCGTACGGGGTTTCGTTGCCGTCTCGCCGCCCGCCGAAATCCTGCCAAATGCCGCCGGCGCACCCCATGAGGGCGCCGTGCTGGCAGACGACGAAGACGCTGGCGCCGGAGAAGTTGCCGTCGGCGTCGACGCCGACGTCGAGCGCGTCGTGCTCAGCCTCAGCGAGCGCCGCTGCGGCTGGGTGACGAGGGCCAAAGCCGGCAAGCGAGTCGTGGTGCAATCGCGATGCTGCCCGCCGCTGTGTTCGCTCTAACGAGCGCCTCGCCGCCGCAAGGTTCACCGCCGCGGCGGCGAAGGCGACGGACGGCGGGGCGGCCGTTTGCGGCGCTGCCGCCGGCGCTGCCGGCGATGGAGAAGGACGCGCGCGCGCGGGCGCGCTCACGGGCGCGGCGCCGCGGCGCTCGTGCTCTTCGAGCACTCGCAGCGCCGTAACTCGATAGCTAGCGAGCTCGCTGTCTGTTGTGCGCGTGCGCGTTGCCGTCGGAGCGGTTCGCTTCTTCACCGGGAGAGGAGCGCCGGAGCGACTCTTCACCGGGAGAGGAGACGCAGCCCGACGAGCAGCGTCTTGCGCCGCCGTTCGACGCGCCCACGCGTCGAGATCGGCGTGCTCGGAGGCATTAGCCTCGTCACGCCCCTCGATGAGCAAGTTCGAGGGGCGAGGGCCGCTTGGCGCGGCCGCCGGCGCCGACTGCAGTCAGCTGCTGGCCGTCACGTGTCTGTCGAGCACGGCGCGGTCGAGCCCGGGCAGCTGCTCGTGCGCGCTGGCCGTGACGGAGCTGTGGTGCTTGTGCTGCGGATTGTGGCAGAAGCGGTGGGCGTACGCCAGCCGCTTGTCGTCGTCGCCAAAGGTCGTCGACATCGCGTACATGAACTGGAACGGGACGCAGAGCTTGCTTGCGCTGACGTTGGAGACGCCGGCGGCGGTCAGCTCTTTCTTGATGCCGTCGACGGCGAACGTCTTGAAGCTTGCCTTCCGGCCGTTCGCGCCTTGGCCCGCTGGCCAACGGAAGGTGGCGGAGTCGCCGTTTACATCGACGCGCCCGGCGAGGTCGCCCGGCGCGCCGGAGCCGCCGCCACCGCCGCTACCGCGACCGCCGCCGCGTGCGTTGCCGCCGCCGCCGCCGCCGCCGCCGCCGCTCGCCTTGAGCTTCTTGGCGTCGCGGTTGGCCTGCTGGGCGTCGGCGAGCGCGCGGGCGGCCTTCTTCTTGGCACTCTTGCTAAGCTTGCCACCGCCGCTGCCGTCGTCGTCGTCGTCGTCGTCGTCGGCGGCGGTTGCGGCGCCGTGGAGCATGATCGGCATGCACCTGCCGATGCTCGTTACGAGATGGCGCGTAGCTTTCGCCTCCGTTTGCATCGCAACCGCCTTGTCGGCGACGTTCGTGAAAGCCGGGAACGGCACGCACGACGACGCGCCGATGAAGGCGCGGTACCGCGTCGACGCCGCGTTCATTAACTCAGCGATCTGGCGCACTGCGTGCTCCTTGAGCTGGGCCTTGGCAGCCGACGAGGCTGGCGTCGTGTCGGTGACCCGCAGCACGCTGCTGACCGCCGAGTGGAACTCGTCGTTGCGGTTGAAGCCTAAGATGGACAACGCGCGGTCGGCGTACGTGACGACGAGCGCCGCGCGGCTGCAGAACCACTGCTGGTCGACGTCTTTGACCGACGCAGATGCGGCGGACTTGCAGCGCTCGATTTCGATCGCGCGGAGCACGTCGTCGTGCCAGTTGATCTTGCTCCATTTGCCTTCGATGAGCTTGACGACGAAGTCGGCATTCGCGCGCCAAAGCTCGTCACTGTCCATCTCCAACGTGCCGTCGTCGAGCGAAGCGAGCTTTGACGAGACGTAAGCCGTCAGGTCGCCGCGCGCGCTAGAGATCGCGTCGAAGATGGGGTGTGACGTGGAGACGTCGAAGACGACGGCCTGCGTGAGAGGAACCAAGCGCCGAGCCAAGGCAACTCGCAGAACTTCGAAGCTGTCGCCGAGGTCGTGGTAGTAGGCGATGAGCGCACCGACGCCGGACCGGGCTTCGTCGGGAACGCCCGCGACGGCCGCCACGCCGAACGCGGCGGCGACTGGCGCGGTGGAGAAAACGAGCGGGCCGGCGACCTCAGGGCTGTTGAGCCAAACTTGGAGTAGCTTGACCGTGGTTTTGATGTGCATGCGCGGCTTCGGCTCAGAATCGAGCGCGGTTTTGCCAGCGCCACCTCCTCCACTGCCAGTGCCGCCGTACGGCGCCGCCGCGCGAAGATCGTCATCACGCTCGTCGCGCGCGGCCATGGCGTCCATGCGCTCGGCGGCAGTATCGCCGCTGAGGTCGTAGCCCACCGCGGCGAGGTGCCGGTCGAGTTGGGTGAAAGCCGCCAACGAAGGAGCCGTCACTTTTGGCAGTTGAGTTGCGAGTAGATTGCAAGCCGTGTCGAACTTGGTTGCCTCGGCCTCGCCCGCAAGAAGCCCATTGAGAGCGGGGAGCGAGTAGAGCGCGCAAGGGAATCGATACCGCAGGACGCTTGCGCTCTTCGTCGCGTCGCTCCAAGCGAAGCGCGCGTCGAGGTCGCGCAACATGGCCGGGAAAGCCGTGATTGAGGCCGAAAGCTGGACTGGCAGAACGTGGTCCTTCAAGGCTTCCGACACCAGCAGCGGGAGCCGCCGATGCGCGGTCGCGAAGCTTGCGAGCGAGCCGGCTGTCGCCCACGAGGCAAGCGTCTCAGCGACGAGCATCGGGCGACCGTCCGGGTCCGTGCGCACGTCCTCACGAAGCATCGGCCCGAAGAGAAGAGAGACATCCGCATAAGGTCCGAGCATGCTGAACTGCGTCAGCGAGAACGCTGTCATGCGCGACTGCCAAGAGTCAGTCCAGTCGGGCCCGCCCGCGGAGTCATCGTGCCCTTCGAAAGGCACGAAGGAGTCCTGATCGACCTTGAGCTCCTCGGGCAGAGTGGCAGTCGCTAGCTCGGCAGCCAGCGCGAGAACTCGCTGCAGAAAATCTGTCTCACTCGTTGGCGACCAATCGAGTCGCTTGTCGGCCACGGCCCACGCTTCGAACTTGGAGAGCGTGGCTGGCGATAAGCCGGCTGTGAGGTCGATCGCAAGGCTGCGGTCCTCGACCCAGCCGAGACGGCCAAGGAAGAAGACGATGACATTGAGCGGCAAGAACTTCTGGCCTCCGCGCTCCGTGAAATCCAAAAGCGGCATGGCCTCGACAAGCTTCGACGAGCCGACATTCACAAGAAGGTCCGGGCCCCACGCGAGATAGTGGCTCTCGCGCGTCGCGTTGGCAAGGCGAGTCCATGCCGCAGCGTTGACTGGCAAAGGGCGCACTGGATTCGATGGCGGGAACTGCATGACTCGGACGAGCGCGATTGAAGAGAGCGCGAGGACGATCTGTCTGACACCGGAAGGGAGTTGGAGTTTTGGAACCCAGCTGGGGAGAGGCTTCCTGTGTCTGTGTGAGCACGCCTTGCTCGTGGTCGGGGACGACGAGCGAGCAGGCGAGACAGATCGCACGCGAGTGCGTGACTCATCACATACGCCACAAGAAACCCCCTCTCTCCCCAGCCCCGAGACAGTCATGTATTGCTTACAGCAATACATAGACGTCTCGAGTTGCTGGAGTCAGCTGGGTTTTGGGTCGACAGTGGCTTAAGCCTTCCCGCCCGGGCGGGCTATGACGTCAGGGCCGACGTCATGCGATGACGTCAGCCCGGCGTCACAGCCGCCAGGGAGGGAGGGCGCTTCTAACAACAAAAGAACAAAACTCGGGATGTGGAGGGTGGGGGAGTTTTGGAACCCAGCTGGGGAGAGGCTTCCTGTGTCTGTGTGAGCACGCCTTGCTCGTGGTCGGGGACGACGAGCGAGCAGGCGAGACAGATCGCACGCGAGTGCGTGACTCATCACATACGCCACAAGAAACCCCCTCTCTCCCCAGCCCCGAGACAGTCATGTATTGCTTACAGCAATACATAGACGTCTCGAGTTGCTGGAGTCAGCTGGGTTTTGGGTCGACAGTGGCTTAAGCCTTCCCGCCCGGGCGGGCTATGACGTCAGGGCCGACGTCATGCGATGACGTCAGCCCGGCGTCACAGCCGCCAGGGAGGGAGGGCGCTTCCCTGCAGCCGCCGACCCAAAGCCCCGCTGGAGCCCACAGGGCGCAGTCCCTTCGCGGGGCAAGAGAGGCAGGGGAGCGCGACCGAGCGGGCGCGCGCGGGCGGATCGACATCCGAGAGGCGCGCGCGCGCAGCCGCGGGCGCTCGCGCGGCGAGCGCTACGAGGCGACCGTGAGGACGCGCTCCGTCTTGACGTCGAACGTCTCGAAGCCGGCGCAGCCGCGGAACTTAACGCGGACGGTGCGCGCCATAAGTTTGACGACGACGCCGCAGTACGCCTTGACCGAGCCGCGAGGCGAGTTGAAGCGGACGGCAACGGCGTCGCCCGGCACGATCGAGTTGGCGTCGATCGGCGGGCCGGCGACGACGACGCCGTCGGCCTCGCCGTCGGAGTCGTCGTCGGAGCCGGAGCTGGCGCTGGCGTCGTCGTCTTGGTTGGCCGCCGTGCGGTTCGGCGGGCCGGAGGGGCTAGCGGCACGTGCGGCAGCGTGCGCGCGCGCGTCGCTCGCACCACTGGCACGCTGCACGCAGTGATCGTTATCGATCACGCAGTCACGGCGCGTGGTGGCGATGAGCGTGTGGGTGATCGTCGCCTTCATCGCGAGGTCCACCGCCGCCGCATGTTCGTCTTGCAGCAGCCGCGCGTAGAGCACGGCGCTCGCGTCCGTTTTCCATCGGCAGATGGCCTTGATCATGTCGACGCTGTAGCCGCGCGCGCGAAGGGCGACCGCGAGGAAGATACGCCCGCCGTGCAGCGAGAGCGTGTTTGCGACGGCGCTGCCGAGCGCATGCTCGGCGAGCGCTCGGAACAGGTCGTCGGCGAAGGCGTGGGACATGGCAGCGTGGGACTCGTCGATGGTGAACATCGGCGTGCTTTTGCGGGCAGCGCCGCGCACAGGCAAAGCGAGCTCGAGCTCAGCGAGCGCGCGCGGAAAATTGAGGTCGTCGTCGTGCCAGTTGAGGACGATATCCTTATCGCCGAACGTGAGCGCGAGCTGGTCGGCCTTCGACGCGCCCGGCTTGAGAAGAAGCCGGTCGCCAGCACGGAGGCCGCGAAGCTGCGCTGGCGTCGGATCGTCGACGACTTCGTCGCGAATGAGCCACCGCGCGTGGCTGCGGGTGATGTGCGACAAGTCGAACTCGGCGGGCGTGACAGGGAGGAGGTCCGCCTTGCGCGAGCCCGTCTGCCGCAGCCCGTTGAGAAGTGCTTTGAAGCACCTGTAGCGCGGTAGGCGCCACGACACTGTGTGTCGGCCAACGCGCACCGGGGCGCTGCGACCGACGTCGTAGATTGCAGCGCAGTGACGGTTAGTAATTGGCTCTTTGCGAGTGGGAATGAGCGCGTCCGTCCCGTGAACGCGCACGTAGGCCTTGAGCAGGCCCTTGATGACGCGAGAGACGACGGGCGCGCCGGCGAGCGTGATGCCGCGGCGCGCGTGCACGTTGCGCACCGTGTCGACGTACGGGCGCACGCTCGACGGCTTGGCCTGCGGTGACGCGTTGCTGCGGGGCAGCATTCGGCCGTAACGCCAGATGACAAACGCGGCCAGCAAAAACTGCTCGCGCGCGAGGGCGTCGGCGTCGTGCGAGATCGACGCCACGTCGGGGCGCATGGCGTCGGTGCCCATGAACTCCTCACAGAAGAGGGTCCATTCGGCCCACCGCCGGTTGTCCTGCCGGAGGGACCGAACCGGCACGCCGGCGTCGACGGCGCCGCTGACGGCAGCCGCCATGCTAGCGAGGAAGTGCGGGTCGGCCGGCCGTAGCGCGTACTTGGACTCGTCGGCGCGAAGGTTGGCGACGAGCGCGGCGTCGCCGGCGGCAGCAGACGCCTGGGAAGGCGGCGGATGCCGCGGAGGGAGCGGCGGAGCCGCGGGCAGCGGGGAGGCGCGCCGCGGGAAAGGTGCAGCTGCGTAGAAAGCGCGTGGTTGCGCAGCCGCCGGCGGCGTGGGGATGCCGGTGCGGACGGCGACGGGCCGAACGAGAGGCGGCCCGGGTGCGCGGTCGAGCCGTGCACCGAAGAGCGGCGTTGGAGACGCCGCGCGTGGCCCACGCCGTGCCGGAGGCGTCGGCACTGCAGTCGGCGCCGACGCGCCGGCGGGCAAGAAGGCAGAAGAGAACACGGTGGGCGACGAGTTGCCGAGCGCTCGCCTGAGTGGCGCCGGCGGCGTCGGGCTGCCGCGAACGTCGAGCGGCGACGCTGCCCGCTTGACGGCGGGTGGCGTTGGGATCGAGATGGTGAGCGGCGGGCGACGTGCGGCGGCGGGCGTCGGCGACGGCGTAGGACCGGGGTTCGACGCCTCGCCGATGCGGACGCCGTTGCCGACGGGGTTGACGGCTCGTCGCTTGGTGCTGTTGGCGGTCGGCTCGCTGCTGTCGTCGTCGCACGGCCGTGTGCGGTCGACGACGCCGAGGAGCGCGTAGTGCTCGGCGCGCAGCGCGTCGAGAAGCTCGAGCGCAGAGGCGGGCGCGTCGAGCGCCACGTGCCGGACGCCCAGCGCGGCGCAGAGCCGCGCAACGAGGTCGTCATAGCCGCGGGAGCGTGCGTCACCCATGACGTTGGATTCGCCGAAGCCGTGCCCGATGAGTGCGAGCGGCGCAAGCCGCCGGAAGTGGCCGTCGGCGAGCAATCGCGTGTGCAGCCACTGCATGAGTGGCGCATGCGCGGTGCCGTCGGCGAGCACGTCGACGGACGTGAGCGAGTCGGACATGACGACGATGCGCACGCCGGTCGGGATGCGGTTGCCGAACACGAGGAAGTTGATGACGATGGCGAGGAACTCGAGAACGGGGATCGAGATCTGCAGGGGGCCGACGACGTCGCACGGGCGGAGCGGGATCGCCCACGACGCGCCGTGCATGTAGCCGGCGATCCCCGGGCGGTCCGTGCCGTCCTTGGCGGCGTCGGACGACATCTCCCAGAGCGTCGCCGACGTCGCCTCGTCGTCGGTCGGCCCTGTCTCGAGCTCGCTGACTGCGACGAGCACGCTGACACCTGGGCGGGTGACGAGCGTGGTGATCCAGATGGTCACCTGCTCGATCATCTCGTCGGACGCGCTCATCCAGCCCGCCGGGCCGAGGTGCGCGGACGCCGTCGCCGGCGCGTGCATGTGGTACATGGCGCACGTGCCGAGCGAGAACGGGACGAGGTGTTGCAGCAGGCCGCAAAGCTGCTTGTACTCGTCGTTGCGTGTGCCGCGGTGCTCGCGGATGTCCATGAGCATGGCGACGGCGCGCGACTGCTTGGTGCGGGGGATGACCTCGTAGCCGAGCGTCGCGTAGCCGCGCAGCCCAAGCCAGAGCGTCGAGGTACCGGCCTCGCGCTTGGCGGGGATCGCCATGCGCAAGTTGAGCTCGCGTGTGAGCTTGTACCAAACGGCCATGATGCGCATGGCGCGTTCGATGCCGACGACCTGAAACTTGAAGTCGTCGGTGTAGGCCGCCAACGAGTACAGGCGGCACTCGTTGCGGCCCGTGCGCGCCGAGAGCGCGCGCCGCCGCGCGATCCAGGCGCGCCGCGACGGGTCGGTTTCGGCGTCGAGGATGACGTCCTCGATGGCGTCGACGCGGCGCATGAGCATGTCGCGGAGTGCGAACGTGAAGCGGTTGGCGAAGTTCGAGGACAGGCGCTGCCCGAAGCCCATGCTGATCTCCAGGATGTGCTGCATGCCGCCCGTCGACGCGCTGCGCCACAGGATCGTGGTGAGGTGCAGCTGCGACGGGTGGAGGTGGAACTGGTTAAAGTAGTCGCTCGCGTCGTCACCGAACGCGACGACGGGCTCGCCCCAAATGCGAGCTGCGAACTGCAGGATGGCATTGTCGCGCATTGCGTCGCGGATTCTCGGCTTGCGCTCGTAAGGCACGATGCGCTCGCCGTCGCCGTCGAGGAGCTCGACGCCCATCTGGTCGTTGAGCGACGCGATGAGCTCGCGATCGGCGTTGCGCGTCTCTTTGCGCGGCTGCCCGGCGTCTTCGATACGGCGCGGGCGGCCGAGCTCGAGCTTGCGCTCGACGGTGCCTTGTGAGCCGCAAATACACGGCACGCGGCCGAACGCCAGAGCAATCTCGTTGTCGTCGAGCGTCGCGACGTGAGCGGCGAGCGTCTCGACGTACTCGAGGTAGCCGCACTCGGGCGTCGCGAGGCGCTTCAGCTCGGAGTCAACGCGCCCGAAGCCGTTGGCGAGGCTGAGGAGGTGCGGCGAGACGACCATGTCGAGGGACGGTTTCGGGACGAAGACGATGCCAGTGCGGATCATGTGGCGCAGCTGCTGGTCGGCGAAGTCGTCGCCGAGCTCGTCGAAGATGCGGTCGGTCGCGAGGTGCGTGTCGAGCGGCGCGCTGAAGTCGGCCGGCGCGAAGTAGCCGCCGAGTTCGTCGTAGAGCATCTTCGACGTGTCCCACACGATGTTGCGCGCTTTCTCGTGGAACTCGGACTGCGCGATGACGCAGACTTTAGCCGTACGACGGTACGTTCCGCCGGTGGCGGGGTTCGCCATGGCCGCAAGGTCGGCCAGGTTGGCGCGAATCGCGACGCCGAGCCGGCGCGCCGCACCGACGCTGATGATGTCGGGGGAGATGTTGCGCGGTCGGTACGTCGTCGTCGGCTGGGCCGGCGGGCAGTCACGCTCTGCGATGAAATCTGTCGTCGGCACGCCGCCTTCAACGAACGCGAAGGGAAGCTCGAGCAGCCGCGCGTCGGAGAAGTCGGGCGGCCGCCCTTGGAGGCCTTCTGGCAACGAAGCGGTGTGCGATGGGTCGACTCGGTCGGCCCATTCGCGCAGGTACCCGAGAACGTCGGGCGCCGCCCGTACGAGCTCGGGCACCTTGGTCGGGCTGCTGAGGAGCTGCCGGAAGCGTGCGTCAACGGCTTCTGCGTACTGCAGCTGCTTCGGCCACGCACCGCAGCAAAGCGTCGGCGGCAGGGCGCCGCGCGCGAAGGGGCGCAGCGGCCGCGCGCCGCGCGTCGCGTTCACTGCGATCGCGGCGGCGCCGTGGTGCATGAACGTGCCGGTGTGGGCGAGGGCAGCTGCGACGAGATCGTACAGCGGGCTGCCTGCGAGCGCCGCTTGCGAGCGCCAAGCCAGCCCGGCGCACGGGCTTGCTTCGGCGCTGTTGTCGTCGCAGGCCGCGCCTAGGAGCGGGCAAGAGACAACGCGCGCGTCTGGGTCGTCGCACGCGAGGAAGCAGACGGGCGGCTCACGCAAGGCCGACGTCACGAAGGAGTCGGCAGCCGGCACGGCGGACGAGCGTGCGTCTTTGCGGTTGCTGCGCCGCTCGAGCAGCGGCAGCGAGACGAGGTCGGCGCCCACGAGCGCGAGCGGCGGGCCGTTCGTCGGCGTTCGCAAGAACACGATGTAGGTGCCGACGTCTGGCCACGGCTCGACCGTGGCGAGCGCCGTGATACACGCGCGGTGGAGGTGGCACGTGGCGGTGCTGTCGAGCGCACGCTGCGCTGAGACGCAGTTCTGGAGCCGGCGCTCGCGCAGCGAGGCGCGGGCGGCCTGGCTCTCGCACATGCGCACGGAGATGCCGTTCCCGGCGGCTTCGCCGCTGCTCATTGCGCCTCTGCCGGCGTTGACGGCGTCGTAGGTTTCGGCGGCGACGTCGCAGAGCTCGTGCAGGCGCGTGAGCTCTTTGTCGTGCGGCAGGTACGCGCGGCCGTTGCGCAGCCAGAGCTGCTTGCGATTGCCGGCGAAGCCAGCGCCGAACCGTGTGAAGGCGGTGGCGGCGCCGTCGATCGAGAGCAGCGGGATCGTCTGGGGCAGGTGGTGGAGCTCGCCGACAGGTTCGGTGTCGAGGTAGAACTCCTCGCCTCTGACGTCGTAGAACAACTTTGCGGTCGAGCCGTCTGCGCTGAGCTCTTTGACGGTGAAGTCTCTGCCGCCGAGCCCGCCGTAGTGGACGCGCGAGCCGACTCGGATCGGCGTCGCGGCGTCGATGTGGAGGTCGGCGACCACGTGCGCGCCGCACTGCGGCTTTGGCGTTCGTGCGCGAAGCACGACACGCCCGTCCACCCACGAGTGTGGACTCACCTCCGAGAGAGGCAAGAGCACGTCGCGAATGCATAGCCGCGGGTGCTGCAGGATGAAGAGAGGCGGGCAGGGGCCGAGAGCGCTGCGCATGCGGCGGTGCTCCCACCGGAGAGCGACGCGGTTGCGCTCTTCAGGCGCGTAGTACGAAGCGACGTTGACGTACGACACGTCGACGAGCTCGTAGTCCGGCCCGAAGTTCGCCGTGAGCTTCGCGAGTACGGCGCCGCCGTTGATCGTGACGATGTTGGCGTGGTTTTCGGCGTCGGCGGAGTTGACGTCGAGTGCGCGTGCGGCGCGCGGCAGCGCGTCGGTTGTGTCGCCGATGCGCGGGTCGTCCATGCCGCGCGCGGCGCCCGACGGAGCGATCGGCTGGCATGGGATGCCTCCATAGGCCGACGCGACTCTGACGGGAGGACGCACAGGCGGCGGCGCTGGGTGGTCGCTGTCGCTGTCGTTGCTGCTGCTGGGAGGCTGCAGTGCCGCCGCATTGACCGAGTTCGCGTCGTGAATGACGACGGAATCGGGAAACCTGCGGCGAATGGTGCGCTGCATGCTGGCGGCGTTCTCGGCGAGCCCGGCGACGGGGAAGCCGTAGTGCGCCCAGCAGGACGACATCGAGCCGAAGCCGGCGAACAGCTCGACGCCGGCGCCGTTGATGGGCGGCAGCCCGCATGAAGCCGCCGGCGCGTACGTGGCGACGAGCGGGAACGCCCAGGCACGCGCTCCGGCGTGCCGGCGTGGAGCGAGCAGCGCGGGCGGCGGGGCCGAGGAAGCGAGCCACCGCCGCGAGCGCCACGTGCCAAGCAGCGGCGACGCAAGCCGTTGATGCGACGGCAGGTGTGCGTCGTGCCGTCCGGCGAGCCACTCGTTGGCTGACGATTGGTGGCGCTGGTCGAGACCGGACCATTGCGCTGCGAGTGCGACGGGCGGGGTCGAGACACAGAAGGGTG
>Ga0209406_1002669_pt1 | contig 11779 bp, 7 predicted proteins | sample COGITO_mtgs_1204_FD_184808 | JGI IMG/M metagenome (GOLD analysis project Ga0209406, IMG submission 184808) | Pelagic marine microbial communities from North Sea - COGITO_mtgs_120426 (SPAdes) (version 2) | ecosystem: Environmental > Aquatic > Marine > Epipelagic ...
CATTGGTGATTAGCTCTGGTGGGAGCATTCTTTGGAATAGCTCTAAGATTAGAAAAAATTAAATCATTATCATCATAAAGGTTGCCATATTTCTGGGGCTGAATAAAAGGTAAATGAGGCGAAATATAACCAACAGCAAGGAAAAAAGGATCCTTATCATTTTTAAACTTTTCAAGAGTTTTAATAGCAAAATTGGTCAACTTACCATCATTATAAGCATCATCTTCTACATCAGCATATTCAAATGCTGGAGATTTAATAGCCCCGGTACTAGGGTGACGTTCATTTCTTCTTTTAGTTTCAGAATTAGATTTAGGATTTTGATAAGATTTATGATTTTGAAAAGATCTATGAATATCCCACTCGTCGATATTGTCGTTTGAATGATGATAAATTTTACCAAGTGAAGCAGTTGTATAACCATTTTTTTTAAAAAGTTTGGCAAGTGTTACTGCTTGAGGCAAATCTTCATCAGCTCTTGAATAATACCTGTAAAACCTTGAATTACTTCCGCGGACCCCAGTTAAAATACTTGCTCTGCTTGCTCCACAAACCGCAACATTGGTGTAGGCTTGATTAAACTGAACTCCTTGCTTTGCTAACTTATCAATGTTAGGAGTGACCATATTCTTATATCCATAAGAATTAATCATTGGTCTCAAATCATCAACTCCAATAAAAAGTATATTTTGTTTCTTCTGTATTGTAGGATGATCTAACTCAATATTTTTTGAATTAGGGTCGTATTCACCTTTGAAAAGAAACAAGGGTATAAAAATCTTCAGAAAAACCTTAAAGAAATAAATCATAAAATTAAAAGATTATAAATTACTGTTTTCTCGATTCATTAATCGAATTCATCAACTGCTGGGCAACTTTACGTCCAAACCTCATAGAAAGTTTACTTTTTAAATTTGCTCTTCCTTTAGCGTAAATAGATTTTTTGTCTACTTGTGTTAAGGCACCACTTTCTTTTATATTGTTAGCATTTTCTACTATATGCGTAAGATTTACTTTCTTGAAAAAGATAGCATACTCCTTACTAAGATCTAGTTTTTCTATAACAAAAAAAAACATTTTTTCAGCTTAGTTCACTTGCCATTTAGTTGCCTCCCGAGAGGAGGCAACTAAAGGAAGTATAATTAAAATTAAAAAAAAATATAATTAGTCAATTAAATCATTGGTATTCAATTCACTTATAGGAATTTTTAATTTCATAATTTTTGTTTCATCTGTTTCATAAATCATATCCCTATCTGCTGCATACATTTTATTTCCTTTCCAAACTTTAGTGCCAATAGAACTATTATGAGGCGTAATGGTATTGTCAAGGAAATATTGGTATCCTCTTCTTCTATTATTATGTGCGTCCTCTCCTTCTCCTAATAATTCAAATTTATATTCATCCATAATAGCATCTCTGAAAGCTGCTTTGCCTTCGGAGTATTCTGGCCTGGCAGTTACACCAGCTCTATCTAATACAGGTTGTAAATAGGTCATAGCTTCGCCATTTCCTAGTTCATTAGAAATCTCAGCTAACATTAATAATAAATCAGCGTATCTATACATTATAATGTTTTGACTATTAAATTGTGCTGCATGTGAAATATCTTTTTCTGCAAACTTAAAAAGGTAAGGATGAGCGGCTCCAAACCTTCCTCTTCCAGGATTAGCAGGATAAACTTTTACAGGCTTTCCGTTATCAGCTCTAGAATAACTAGACAAATAAGTGCTTGCATATCTTTTGTCCTCAACACCATAGGTCTTTGCATGGTAGTCGTGAAAAAAGGCATTTACTCTTAACCAACCAAAATGGAATCCTTTTTTCCATTTCCATGGAGAAAAATTTCTACCCATTTGAGAGTTAGTTGCTGTTTCAGAAATTTGTAATTCAAAAATAGATTCTGATGTATTTTCCGTTGTTGAAGTAAATAAACTTCCGTAATCAGCAACTAGAGAATACTGTCCATATACTTTTTTTGCTTCATCATATGCCATTTGCCATGTTCCTGTACCTAAACTTGAATTAGTAGCCATAGTCATATATACCTTAGCCAATAACATATTTGCAGCGTATTGTTTTGGATAACCTGTTCCAGCAGCTCCATTTAAAAGCTCACTAGCCATTTTGGCATCAGAAACGATTTGACTGTAAACTTCCACTTGGGTGGATAATGCTTTGCTTGTGTTTCCAGAAGATGGTAATTCTAACCAAAGAGGAATTTCTCCCCATAACCTAACTAGTGAAAAATAACTCCATGCTCTAACTAAATAAGCATGACCTGCCACATCATTAAGTGTTTTTTCATCATCAGTTGATGGAGATGCTACAGTAGGAGTATTAATAATTGCTGAATTTGTTCTAGAGATTGCTTGGTATAAACCGCCCCAAAGAGCAGAAACATCTCCATGATATCCAGCATCTAACTTAAATAATGTGGAATTATCAGCGCTGTTTAAACGATTTCCCCCCTTTCCAGTAGTAAGTAAACCAGAATGACCATTTACAACAAATATTCTTCTTTCTTGAGTGTTATAAGTTGTTAATGCTTGATACAAACCATCTCTAGCTCCTTGAGCACTTTGAGGATCGCTATACATCGTATCATCTAAAAAAGGTGGGGTTTCGTCTAGATCAACCTCACATGATACAGTGAATAAAATCAGAAATAAATATTTTATGTATTTCATTTTAAATAAATTTTTTATAATTATTTTCATTTTTTTAAAGATTAAAAGTTAAAATTAAGTCCTACAAGAAATGTTCTTGAGTTGGGTTTATTATTCCAATCATGTCCCAAGATGAGACCATCATAAAGGAATGAGGTGACTTCAGGATCATATCCGGAGTAATTTGTCCAGGTATAAAGGTTTCTACCTTGCAAGTAAATATTACAAGATTCAATAAAATTATTTGACTTTAAATCAATATCATAATTTAAGGTCAAACTATTTAATCTTAAGTAACTACCATCTTCTAGAACTCTGTCCATAAGTGATGGAAGGTTTAACGATGAATATTCGATTGATGGATGAGTATTAGATGGGTTAGTTGTAGTCCATCTATTGTTCCAAGCATCACTCATAATATTTCTATATTCTGAATTATTTTGAATCCACCCCACTCTATACATATTTACATTAGCAATATCATTTCCTGAAACACCATTAAATAGAGCTTTTAAAGTGAATTTTTTATAATTCATATTTAAATTAAAACCATAAACAAAGTCTGGATTTGGGTTTCCTATAATAGTTTGATCATCTAAATCAACCTTGCCATCTCCATTTAAGTCTAACACCTTTATGTCACCTGGTTTTGACATAGCTCCATTAATCGTATACATTTGGTCACCTGTTTGAAAAATACCATCGGTTTTCCAACCATAGAACATTCCAACTTCTTCACCTTCCATGAAAATATTAGCAGCTCCTTTCACACTATTCCCTCTGCTAAAAGTATTACCTAAGTAGGATGGCCTTTGAACAGTTTCATAGCCTCCTTTTCCATCCGAAAGTAAAACATCTCCTGGCGTTAATCCAAGATTTTCAATTTTAGTTTTATTGAATGATATATTTCCTCCCATTGAAAAATTAAAATCCTCGGTTTCGACTGCAATAACATCCAGACCTAATTCAACTCCTTTATTAGACATATTTCCTCTGTTAATAAGCATTGTCGAAAATCCTGATGATGTAGGTATTGGACTTTGTTGTAACAAATCTTTAGTTGTTTTATCATAAACATCAATATTTCCAGAGATTTTTCCGTTTTTAAAACCGTAATCAATACCAAAATTATATTGTTCTGTTGTTTCCCAAGTTAAATTTGGATTAGCTATATTGTTTAAAACAAGAGGAACTGTTGTCCCATTAGCAGCGTCCCCATATAAACTACTAGACGCCCCGTAATTTGATAAAGTTCCATAAGGGCCAATTCCATGATTTCCTATTTGTCCCCAACCTGCTCTTATTTTTAAACTTGAAAAAAGATCTAAATTCTGAATAAAATCTTCACTTCCAGCTCTCCAAGCTAAAGCAAAAGATGGAAAAAATCCATATCTGTTATCTTCTGAAAATTTAGAAACACCGTCTCTTCTAAAACTAGCCGTTAGCACATATTTATTTTTAAAAGTATAATTAAATCTTCCTAAAACAGAAAAAAGTTGCTGGTCAGAGGCTCTTAAAAGTAATGGTCTGGAAATAGTTTGTCCTAAAAATGGTTGAGCATTTCCCAATTGTGCAGTTATAAAATCTTCAACTGCATAAACATTACTTTCAACATCTCTAACATCATAAGTAACTCCTAGGGTTGCATTAACTCTATGGTTTCTATTAATATTTCTATTATATCTTAAAAAATTATTTACTTGATAGGTTAAAGCATTTAATTGCATTTTTTGAAGAAGTCCGTTTGCCCCTTTTCCCTGCCAAGTAGTCAATCCGAAAAACCTACTTCTATCTTTATCTCTTAAATTACCACCTACCTTGAACTCGTATTGCAGTCCGGGAACATTAAAATCATATTTAAGGGCTAAAGATGCTATAATCCTATTTTCTTTTGAATCATCAGAATAATCATCAATCCATGAATACGGATTAGACACTGCTTGATCTTCATAGAATTCTTCGGCATTACTAGCATTTGATCCAATAATTGGATTATAATTCATTACTTGTTGAACAAAACTTTGATCTCCACCAATTAAATCACCACCCTCGGCAAAATCAGAGGTACTAAAAAACGTGCTTATTCTTCCTTCTATTTTCAATTTATCATTAAGCTGATAGTTTAAATTTATTCTTAAATCTGTTGATTTAAAATTGGAACCTGAAATAACCCCATTTATATCATTAAATCCAGCAGAAACATAATAATTACCTTTTTCATCTCCTCCGGAGAACGAAGCACCTAGGTTTGAAGATACACCCATATTATACATTTCGTCCTGCCAATCTAAAATTAGACTTGGAGTATCATCTAATACACCCGTAAGATCATTGTTTGAATCAGCTAAATATTGATAAACCTGACCCCTTCCATATGGACTAATTGAATACATAGGAGCATTACCTGATCTTGATCTTAGGGCATTTCTATATTCTGCATAACCTAAACCATCTAGCATATCATATTTATTAGTGATTTCGCTAAAAGATCGGTTCAAGTAAACATTTATTTTACCCTTTCCATCATTGTTAGAACCACTTTTTGTTGTTATTAATACTACTCCATTAGCTCCTCTTGAGCCATAAATTGCAGTGGCAGATGCGTCTTTTAACACCTCGATTCTTTCGATGTCTCTGGGATTTATACCATTCAAACCACTTTGAGCTTCTTGACCAGTATTACCAGTGCCAGTAGGAATAACATCCTCACCAGCTGAAGCGATAATAACACCATCAATCACATAAAGAGGTTCATTATTTCCTCTTAAACTATTAGTTCCTCTTATTCTTACACTTATTCCTGAATTTGGATTTGAAGAGTTTTGAGTTACCTGAACACCGGAAGCTCGGCCCTGCATCAATTGATCCACAGATGTGGAGGTTTGAGTTACCTCACCCTCAAGTTTAATTGAAGATACAGATCCAGTTAAATCTCTTTTGAGAACAGTACCATATCCAACTACAATAACTTCATCCAGTGCCTCGTTGTCAGGACTAAGATTAACTTCAAAAGTTGTTTGGTTAGAAATATCTACTTTTTCATTTATATAACCTATGTAGGAGATTATTAAAATTTGTGAAGAATCAAGGGGGATTGTAATTGAAAAATTCCCATCAAAATCTGTAATAGCACCAATGGTTGTAGATCCATCTAGTTGAATAGTAGCGCCAGGCAATGGCATACTATTTTCATCATTAATTGTTCCAGTTATTGTTTTACTTTGAGCAAAATTCAAAAAAGGAAAAATTAAAAAAAGCAAAATAATTTTTTTCATATTAAATAATTATGTTTATAATTTGAAATTATAAATACATTTTATGAAAAAGAAATTACGAAATCGTTTTCTTGTGTTATATTTTTCATTAAATCAATAAAGTTTAGTAAAAATTAACCTAACACTTTATTTAACGAAAAGGTTTTCGTTATTAAATTAAATTTTTAGAATTGAAAAAGTTGAATGATTAATAATGTAAATCTAAATAATCTGAGTCCTTAATAGTGTTTCTAAGTCGCTTAGTAACACTAGTCCATTGAGTATCTTTATCCAAGGGATGTAAAGTTGGTTTTAAAAGTGGCATCTTATTTGTAATTAGAAAATCATTTTGACTTTTCATCCATCTTCTAAGTTCTGTTCTAAGATATTCAGATTGAGAATTATAAACTGAATCTTTTATTAAATTATTTAATTCATAAGGATCATTTTCTAAATCATATAATTCTTCATAAGGAATATTTGGAAATGCATAGGCGCCGAGTTTTATAAATTCGTTTACATACTGATTGTCTCCAAGATTATTTTTATACACTTCTTTGGAATTAAAATTGACTATAAGTTTAAATTTTGAGTCTCTAACAGATCTTGATGGAAAAACTTTAGCATCTCTTACATTTTGCCAAGTAGAAACTCCATAAGTAAATTTTCTTTTTGATTCAGCACCTTCAGTTAATATATTTTTAAAGCTTACACCATCTAATTGGCTTGGGACCTCATTATTAATGACGTCAAGTAATGTAGGTAAAATATCAACTAAATTGATTAATCCATTATTTATTGTGTTGGGCTTAATTACATCAGGCCACCTAATAATAAGAGGAACCTTCAAGCCAACCTCCCCAACTCTATACTTACCTCTTAAGCCATGATCAGATGCATAAATAAACATTGTATTCTTTTTTATATTGTATTTATCCACAATATCTAAAATGGTTTGAAGTTGATCATTATCATTTTCAATATTTTGATAGTAACCTTTCTTATTATATATAGGATGTTTTTTTTCATAGGGTACTTCAAAAATCATTTCATCACTATAGTTCGTGTTTTTTGGAAAAGGTCCGTGAGGAAAATCTGAGGTAACAAACATGCAAAAAGGTTTTTTAGAGTTTGATATATAAGATTCAATCATTTCAATTGGTAAAAACTTTCCGATGTTTTTAAAATAATAAGACCAATTAAAAACCGAATTTGGTTTAACATGGCTTTTTCCTGCTAATATTACCTCGTAACCAATCTCCTCCATGAAATCATTTACATCTTTCAAATTATTTTTAACTGAAATGTGATTTACCATACATCCATTTTTTAAAGGGTATAAGCCCGTAAAAATTTGAGATCTACTAGGAGCACATATAGCTTGAGTAGTGTAAGCATTATTAAATTTTATTCCCTCCTTTGCAAGTTTATCAACTGCAGGAGTTTTAACTAAATTATTGCCATATATGCCATAATCAATTTGATCTTGGTCATCCGCTAAATAAAAAATAATATTAGGCTTAAGTTCGTTTTTTTTAGAAAATGAAAAAGAACTTATAAAAATAATTAGTGACAAAATTTTTATCATGATTTTAGAAAAATTTATATAAATATAATATTAAGATAATTTTTAACAACTTAAAATATATTTTAAAAAAAATAATATCTTCATCTCAAATTTGAATTATGAATAAAATATTAAGTTTTATTTTTTTATTAACGATAGCTAATCAATTTTCTCAAGATCCAAGTGTTCACATACCATGGGAACTGAACGGAGCCAATGAGAGAATAGATCAACATAGAAAAGGTAAGGCTGTTTTAAAATTTATTTTAAATAAAAAAATAAATAAGAATACTAAAGCTGATATAAATGTTAATCTGACAAATCATGAATTCAAATTTGGGGTTTCACTTACCCAAGCTAGAAGATTCTATGGACAAGATTATTATAAAAATTATCTGGACAGAGTATCAGAAGCTTTTAATTATGTCACAATAGGAATGTACTGGGCTTTGACTGATGAAAGAAACAGAGATAAAAATATAGAAAATTATTACGAAGATGTACTAGGTTGGGCTAAAAAAAATAATATTAAAACAAAAGGGCACCCTTTAATGTGGCATGAGGCAATGCCAAACTGGGTTAGAAATTTTGAAAATATGGAGGAATTAGAAGTTTTAATGAAAAATCATATAAGAAGATTAATCAAAACGTATCCTCAAATAAATGATTGGGATGTTTATAATGAACCTATTGGTCCGTTTAAACCTCATATTCCAGAAAATAGTATATCAAAATGGATTAAATATAAAGGAGGAATAAATCCGGCAATGATAGAGATTTATAATTACGTAAATAGTGTAGATTCCACTAAAAACTACTCAAACAATCACTATCATGCAAAAGATCCAGAATTTTTTAAAATAAATAAATTTTTTATTGAAAATAATTTAAAATATCAAGCCATTGGAATGCAAGCACACATGCAATCCAATGATAATGTTATGTCTGAAAAAGCTCTTTGGAAACAAATCGAAGATTATGCAGTACTTGGGAAAAACATTCAGTTTACAGAAATAACTGTAACAAGTTCAAAAAGATTTAAAAACTGGAAAGACCACCAAGTTTTTTTAAAAGAAAGAGATGAAGTATTAGCAAAAGGAGGGGAATTAAATCTTCCTAGTTTACCTGAATATGAAAAATACCAATCTGATTACTTAAAAGATTTTTACACACTTGCTTTCAGTCACCCAAGTGTGAGTTCAGTAACTTTTTGGAATTTAACCGACCAAAATGCATGGAGAGGACACGCAGGAGGATTAACATTTGGTGACCTAAAGCCTAAAATTGCTTTTAACACTTTAAAAAACCTTATAAAAGTAAAATGGAATACTAAAGTTTCTTCGGAATTTAAATTAAATGATAATTTTAATTTTAATGGCTTTTATGGAAAATATGAGGGAAATATTACTATAAAAAATAAAAAATATTCTTTCAGTTTTAATCACAATTCAAAAAACTCTGAAAAACCAATTAAGATTTACTTAAATTAATGAAATTAACAAATAATAACACTAATTTTTTAATTTTTACATCCTTCTTTTTATTTTCTTTTTTTACATATTCTCAAGAAAATATACTAGTAAAAGGTAGTGTATTTGATAAAAATAACTATGAAATTCCTTATGCCGCTGTTGGAATTGTTAAAAAATATATTGGAACTTCCTCTACCGACGAAGGTACTTTTAGTTTTATCATAACTACAAAAGAATTAGATGATACTTTAAAGATCTCATCAATTGGATTTGATACTTTTAAAATTAATGTTAGAGATTTTATTAACAGAAATGATAAAAAAATTATTTTAAAAGAAAAGTTAACACAATTAAACGAAGTTATTGTAGTCTCACCTGATAATTATGTGAAAACTGCAATGAAGAAGCTAAAAAATAATACAATCAGTAAAAACCATCAACTTAAAATTTTATATAGAAGATGGTCAGTTGAAGATAATATTTGCCGTTATTATATTGAACATTTTATTAATGCTATTGACAGAGGCCCTTCCTCTTATCTATCATCTTTCTCGGTTGAACATAGTAGAAAATCTTCTGAATATAGATTTATAAAAAATGAACAAAAAATACATGCTTTGAAGTACATGGAACTCAACAATCCATTAAGAAAAAATATTCCTTTTAAAGATTACAATTGGAAAAAAATTAATATTTCTTCATACGATGGTGAAGATATAATTATAGTAGAAGGAAAAAGAAGTTATTTAAATGAAAGACTTCGGTTTTACATTGGGTTTGATACTTCCAGAATATATAAATTAGAAATGTCTAAAGTACCTAAAGGAGGTAAAGCATTTGAAGCAACTTATATTTATAAAAAAAATAAGGAAGGTAAATTATATTTAAGTTATCACAATAGAGAGTGGAGTGGAAGTATTAAATTTCCTGAAAATATTCGAAAAAGAAAGGAAGATATGGGTGAAAAAGTACCCAATTATGTGCCTTTAGCGTACAGACATGAGGTTTTTGTAATTAATTTAGAAGAAAACAAAAATATGTTTGACTATTCTGGAATTTCTGGAAATATGGATATGACACTTTATAAAGTTCCGTATGATTCAGTTTTTTGGAAAAACATAAGTCTTCCTCCAGAAACATCTTTTTTTAAGAAAAATATTAAGGAATTAGAATCTCTATATGATGTTCCAATAGAAACTCAATTCAGATATTCTAATAGAAACTAATATATTGGTAATCATTATTTTAAAAGTTTTTCATAACTTGCGTTAAACTAACCAGAGTGGTTAGACTTTGACAACAGTTTATGTTGTTTGGGAAATAATTAATTAATAATAATAATTATGAGTAAACACACAAACAAAGTCCATGGTAAATTAAATTTCTTAATCGTGGCGGTTGTGCTAGTTATAGGTGCTGTAGCATACTTACTAGTTCAATCAGGAACGATTGACTTTAATCCTTCAGATCTTTCAGGATCAGGGAATAAAGCAATCAAAGGCGTTAAAAAAGCCGTAAAATACGACAACCGTAGTGAAGTCGTAGTTGATCTTGATGGAGAAGAAGCACAAGACCTTCTTAACAATCAAGATTTTCAAAAGATGATCGCAAATCCTGAATTTGCAAAATTAATGTCGTCTCCAGAATTCCAAAATATGGTTTCATCACCAGAATTTAGAATGATGGCTGCATCTCCTGACTTCGGAAAAATGATGGCTTCACCAGAATTTGGAAAAATGATGGCTGCACCTGATTTTGGAAAAATGATGGCTGCACCTGATTTTGGAAAAATGATGGCTGCACCTGATTTTGGAAAAATGATGGCTTCACCTGAATTTGGAAAATTAGCAATGTCTGCTGACTTTGGAAAAATGCTAGGTGCACCTGAATTTCAAAAATTATCAATGTCTGCTGACTTTGGTAAAATGATGGCTGCTCCAGAATTTCAAAAATTAGCAATGTCTGCTGACTTTGGAAAAATGCTGGCTTCACCTGAATTCCAAAAATTATCTATGTCTGCTGACTTTGGAAAAATGTTAGCTGGACCAGAGTTTGGAAAAATAGCTATGTCTGGTGACTTTGGTAAAATGCTTGCAACACCTGAATTTAGAATGATGGCAATGTCTGCTGACTTTGGAAAAATGTTAGCTGCACCTGAATTCCAAAAATTAGCATTATCTGCTGATTTTGGCAAAATGATGGCTGCACCAGAATTTGGAAAAATGATGGCTGCTCCAGAATTTGGAAAAATGATGGCTTCGCCTGAATTTGGAAAATTAGCGCTTTCTGCTGACTTTGGAAAAATGATGGCTTCTCCTGAGTTTGGAAAAATGATGGCTTCACCTGAATTTAATAAAATGATGGCTTCTCCTGAGTTTGGGAAATTAGCCCTTTCTGCTGATTTTGGAAAAATGATGGCTTCACCAATTTTTGGTAAAATGATGTCATCTCCTGACTTTGGTAAAATGATGGCTTCACCTGAATTTCAAAAATTATCAATTTCTGGTGATTTTGGAAAAATGCTTGCTTCTCCTGATTTTGGAAAAGCTGCTGGTTTTGGAGATTTCTAACATATTTATAGAATATTTAAAAAAGGAGAAAATTAATTTTCTCCTTTTTTTTTTGGATAAAAACCCATAAATTCAAATATGAAAAATAAAATTTGTCTACTACTATTTCTATTTCTTTCATTTAATCTTAGTTTTTCTCAATTCAAAAAAAAAGAATCGAAAGATTTTAGTGTAATAAGTCTTAACCCTCAATATGATTTCGTTTTAGGACATGCCATTCGTTGTACTCATAACGCTTTAGATTTT
>Ga0209406_1002675_pt1 | contig 11756 bp, 10 predicted proteins | sample COGITO_mtgs_1204_FD_184808 | JGI IMG/M metagenome (GOLD analysis project Ga0209406, IMG submission 184808) | Pelagic marine microbial communities from North Sea - COGITO_mtgs_120426 (SPAdes) (version 2) | ecosystem: Environmental > Aquatic > Marine > Epipelagic ...
GATATTATTCATTAACAATACCACAAGGCAATTACACTGTAACATATTCATTTGTTGGATTTGCTCCCATAATTGAGACCATTGAACTTTCTCAGAATTTAAAGAAAGACATCGAGCTAGGTACAAATGCAGAAGTGCTTAAAGAGTTTGAAGTAGTTGGTGAATCTGAAAATAATAACGTAGAATCTATTGAAATGAGCGTTGTTAAAATGGAAATGGAAACTATTAAAAAAATACCTGCATTGATGGGGGAAGTTGATATATTGAGAGCTATAAAATTATTGCCAGGAGTTCAATCTGGAGGTGAGGGCTCAACTGGATTTTTTGTTCGCGGAGGGGGCTTGGATCAAAATCTAATATTGATCGATGGTGCCTCGGTTTACAATGCTTCGCATTTACTTGGGTTTTTTTCAGTTTTTAATGCAGATGCAATAAAGGGAGCGCAGCTTTATAAAGGGGGTATACCAGCTCAATATGGGGGAAGATTATCTTCGGTTTTAGATGTGCGAATGAAAGAAGGAAATCAAAAGAAGTTATCTGTTTCAGGTGGCATTGGTATCATATCGAGCCGCTTGACCATTGAAGCACCTATAATTAAAGACAGATGGTCGTTTATACTTTCTGGTAGAAGAACGTATATCGATGTTTTTACTCCACTTAGTCCCAGAGAAGAAATTCAAAATAGTGATTTATGGTTTTATGATTTAAACGGAAAAACAAGCTTTAAGATTAACGATAAAAACAGGGTGTTTGCTTCTTATTACTCAGGAAGAGATGCATTAGGTTTGAATAATTCATTTGGCATTACATGGGGAAATAAAACTGGAACAGTACGCTGGAATCATTTGTTTTCAGATAAACTTTTTTCTAACTTAACTTATATAAAAAGTAATTTTGATTATCAAATTGGTATACCTGAGGGCAACAATGCTTTTGAATGGAATTCTCGAGTGAAAAACAACTCACTTAAAAATGATTATACCTTCTATTTGAACACAAAGAATACCATAAAATTCGGATGGGAATCTACTTTTTATAAGCTTATCCCGGCAGAATTTTATCCAATTAATCCTGATAGTGAATTTGATTCTATTGCAATTGCCAACAAATACGCATGGGAAAACGCTATTTATATTTCTAACGAGATGAAAATTGGAAACCGATGGAGTTCACAATATGGTCTTCGATATTCAATCTTCTCAAATTCAACTCAATTTTACAATGAGAATAAGACAAACGTTACTTTAAAAAACGGAAAATTAGACTATAATCCAGATGGGTATTATAATCCAAGTGATACTGTATTAGTTTACGATGAAAACTATGAAGTAGCAGACACCAATGCATATCATGATAATTTTAATCTTTACAACAATTATCACGGCCCAGAGCCACGTATTTCGGTAAAATACAAGATTAATGATGTTAGCTCCATTAAAGCATCGTACAATAGAATGCGTCAATATTTACATTTGGCAACAAATACTTCGGGAGGAACTCCCATAGACATCTGGGTGGCCAGTAGTCCAAATATAAAACCTCAATTGGCAGATCAAGTTGCAATGGGATATTTTAAGAATTTCAAAAAAAATATGTTCGAAACTTCTGTCGAGGTTTATTACAAAAAAATGTATAATCAACTCGACTGGAAAGACCATGCCAATTTAATTTTTAATTCGAAATTAGATGGAGAAATAAGAATAGGAGAGGCCAAGTCTTATGGTTTAGAATTGTATGTTCATAAACAAAAAGGTAATTTAACAGGTTGGATAAGTTATACTTTGTCAAAAACGGTAAAAGTAACTCCTGCTATCAATAATGGAAATCCATATTTAGCAAATCATGATAGACGACACAATATTGCAATTGTTGCCTCTTATGATTTTTCAGACCGTTTAAATTTATCGGCTAATTGGGTTTATGTTACTGGAGCGCCAATGACAGTTCCTGTAGGGAAATATGAATATCAGGGGCAACTTGTAACAATTTATTCTGAGCGTAACGGAGGTAAAATGCCTGATTATCATCGTTTAGATTTCGCACTAACTTACGATCTTAAAAAGATAAAACAAAAGTATGAGCATGGCATTAATTTTTCTGTTTATAATGTTTATCGTAGAAAAAATCCTTACGCTATTAACTTCGTTCAAAACGAATCAAATCCGAATAAGTACGATGCAAAGTTGACGTACTTATTTGATATAGTTCCGTCAATAACATATAATTTTAAATTTTAATGAAGCAGCTCCAAAAAATTATTTTACTATCACTATCAGTGGCTTTATCAGGGTGTACAGAGGTAGTAGAATTTAATGTTGGGACCCAAAATCCAATTATTGTTGTCGATGGAGAAATAAATACATTGGCGATGGCTCATAGGGTTGAACTTACTTATAGTACAGACGTTTTTAATGACGATGCCGCTCCACCAGTTAAGGGCGCAAACGTTACAATTCAAGATGACAGATACACTCATATTTTAACAGAAATTGAACCTGGTATTTATGAAACTTTAGATACTGTTCGGGGATACGAAAGTCAAGATTATAAATTGTCGATAGAGAAAGATGGCAACTTTTATTCGGCTCAAGAAACGTTGAAACCTGTTGGGGATATTGATTGTGCTTTTTTAATTGCTGGAGACACATCAAGTTTGTTTTTAGGTGATGAATATTTAATTTTAATGTCGGCTCAGGAGCCAAAAGGACTAGGTGATTATTATCTCTGGAATTATTATGAAGATGGTATATTGATTTCTGATACTGTAACAGAGAAATGGTACGGTGACGATGAGTTTATTGATGGTTCTGATTTTGTAGGTGTTTTGGTTGTGTTGATTGATACTGAAAAAGTTGACCCATATAACAAAACAATGATGCTTGAAATGAAATCGATAAGTGAAGGGTACTATGATTATTTGTACGGTTTGCAGTTAGAAACATTTAGAGGTAGCCCATTTGATGGCCCGCCAGCTAATCCTCCTTCTAATATGTCTGAAGGCGCAATTGGGTTTTTTCGAGCAACAGATGTTTCTAGAAAAGACATGTGTGTAGTCCTCGACATTAACACGTTTGTTACCACCTGTGATCCGGGGTGTCAAGAAACAGCCCTCGAAATAATAGAGCTATAATTCAGTTTCATTGGGCTATTATTTTACATTTGGACTATGAAAAATATTATTATGTCTCTTTTTATTCTGGTTTCTACAGCAGTTTTTGGTCAACAAATACCAAATTCAGACTTTGAAAGTTGGGATGCTGTTTCTGCTGGAAATGGAGACAAGCCCTCCAGTTGGAACACCGTAAATTCATCTTTAGGTAGCTTAGGTTTTACAATAGGGAAAACTTGTGTGCAGACCGCAGATGCTCATGCAGGTAGTTATGCAATACAGTTAACCACTGTAGATCCACCAGCATTCCCTCTTAATAACCCAGATATAAATGGAGTAGCAGCTACTGGAGATATTCAAACTACCTCTCCTTATGGTGTAACTGGAGGTGTGTCTTTTACTGAAAAACCAGATAGTTTGGTAGGGTATTTTAAATATTCACAAGCAGGAAGCGATAGAGGAACAGTTGAGATGGTTTTAAAAAATGGGACAGAAGATACGATTGCTCACGCTCGATTTGTAACACCGAGCTCTTCGGTAAGTCAGTATACAAGGTTTTCGGTGCCTTTTAATTATAGAAATTCGAATACACCGTCCAAAGCGGTAAATCTTATTTCCAGCTCAGACGGTTTTAATGCAGTTGTTGGGAGCCAAATTTTTGTAGATGACCTAGAAGTCATTTATAATACAATTATTGCCGTAGCTGAAATAATAGAAACTCGGGTTGAGGTTTATTATGCGTCAAATAAATTATTTATTGATAACCCAGAACAAGAAAATATTGGTGATATTTTAGTTTATAATGCAGCTGGACAACATGTAAAGTCAATATCTATAGGCCATTTGTCAACTAAAAACCTACCTCAAGGATTTTATACCTATGTAATCCCTGCGGTTGGCATTACCGGAAAGTTTATCCGTTAAAAGCTAATAATTATCAGAGTTGTTTATCGAAAACAACAATGACATGATTATGCATGTCAATTTTATTTATCAAGATGAGTATGGTTCTTGTAAATTGAAAGTTGCTTAGCAGTGAATATTTGTGACCACTCACCAACCCATACCAACCACTTAGTAATTTTAGAATACGAAAAACTCAACAAATGCGTAGTATTGAGGTATATGGTGAATGTGAAAATATTAAGCATAAAAAAAGCCCCAAAAAGGGGCTTTTTAAAAGTGGCGGAGAATGAGAGATTCGAACTCTCGGTACCTTGCGGCACGCTAGTTTTCAAGACTAGTGCATTCGACCACTCTGCCAATTCTCCGCTGCAAAAATATAAATACATTTGAATTCCGAAATACTAAATGAACTTTTTTACAAAAAATAGATTTAAGCGTAAAACTGGTAATTTTATTAGCTTTGTAATTCACAAGAAAACGATGATGCGCGCCCTTCTATTTATTAGTCTTTTAGTGGTTTCTCAGCTGGCGAATGCAGAGAAGTTAAAAGCTTTTTTCTCGTATAAATCATTTTATTCTCCGGTGTCAGGTCCATATATAGAAACCTATATGTCGGTTATTGGCAATTCTGTAGAATACACGCAAAATGAAAATGGCAAATTTCAAGGAAAAATAGAAGTCACACTAGTGTTCAAAGACGGTGAAGAAATTATTAATTTTAAAAAGTACAATTTGCTTAGCCCCGAGGTAGAAGATACTTCATCTAGTTTTATGAATTTTGTTGATCAACAGCGCTTCTCATTGCCTAATAGTACTTATGAGCTTGAGATTCAAATAGCAGACATGAATTCTCAAGAATTGCCATTTATATCATACCAACCGATAGAGTTAAATTTCGGTACAGATTCAATTGCCATATCGGATATAGAGTTTGTAGAGTCATTTACAAAATCGGAAACGGAATCTATAATAACAAAAAGTGGATATGATGTTGTGCCTTATGTCTCTAATTTTTATCCGTCAAATATGGATAAAATTGGGTTTTACGCTGAGGTGTATAACACCAATAAAATATTGGGAGCTGGCGAGAAGTATCTTGTTAATTATTACATAGAATCTTATCAGACAAGCATGGTAATGGCGAGATATAAAAGGTTTGTCCGTCATGGTGCAACCCCCGTAAATGTTGTTTTAGGAGAGTTTGCAATCGATGAGCTTCCTTCAGGTAATTACCAATTGGTTGTGGAGGTGCGAGACAGGACTAACGAATTATTAAAAATTCGAAAAACATTTTTTCAGAGAAGTAATCCAGCAGCAGAAATGCGTGTAGCAGATCTACGTTCTATTATCGATTTAGGGTTTGTAGCGCAAATAACCAGTCAAGACACAATGGATATGTATGTAGCTAGTGTGTATCCAATTTCATCTCAATTGGAGCGAAATTTCGTTCGTAATCAACTAGAAAAGGACGGTACTTTAGAAATGAAGCAAAAGTTTTTTATAAGTTTTTGGCAGTCAAGAAATCCAATGAACCCGGAAAAATCATGGAACGATTATAAGTTGAAATTAAATACTGTTCAAGATATTTTTAAATCACCAATAGATTTTGGTTTCGAAACAGATAGGGGTAGAGTCTATTTACAATACGGTCCGCCAAATGTAATTTCTGAAAGGAAACAAGAACCTAATACTTATCCATACGAAATCTGGCATTATTATAAGACCGATAGAAGAACTAATATCAAATTTGTATTTTACTCTAAGGAGCTAGCAACTAATGATTTTGAGTTAATTCATTCAGATGCTTACGGAGAAGTTAATAATTATCGCTGGAAAATGATAATACAGAAACGCACAGAACAAGGGACGAACCCTGATCAGATGAACCCAGAAAATTCTTACGGTACGCGTACCGATGAATATTTCGATACTCCCAAATAAGGAAGTGGCAAAGGTTGCAGTTATTATTCTTAACTATAATGGGGTGTCGTTGCTCAAACAATTTTTGCCAGGTGTAATAAAGAACTCTGTAGGTTCAGAAATTTGGGTAGCTGATAATGCTTCTACCGATGATTCAATGCAATATTTAAGGGAGTATCAGCCCGATGTAAATCGTATAGAGCTAGAAGAAAACACAGGGTATGCAGGTGGTTATTTTGAAGCTTTAGAAAGAATAAAAGCTGAGTACTACGTACTTCTAAATTCAGATGTTGAAGTGTCAGATAATTGGGTTCAACCTATTATTAAGTTAATGGATAATGATGAATCCATAGCAGCTTGCCAACCAAAGATTAAGAGCTACTCCGATAAGTCTCTTTTCGAGTACGCTGGTGCCTCAGGAGGTTTTATTGATAGGTATGGTTACCCATTCTGTAGGGGAAGAATCTTCGACACATTAGAAGAAGATAAAACCCAATACGATGATGCAATTGAAGTATTCTGGGCAACAGGAGCATGTTTGTTTCTTAGATCTAAAGCTTACCATGAGGTTGGCGGTCTCGATATTGACTTTTTCGCTCATATGGAAGAAATTGACCTTTGCTGGCGATTAAAGAACAGAGGTTATAAGATAATGTGTGAACCAAAATCAATAGTTTATCATGTTGGTGGTGGTACATTACAAAAATCTAACCCTAAGAAAACGTACTTAAATTTTAGAAATAGTCTTTTTACGTTGGCGAAAAATCATCCAAAAAAAGGACTTGTTTCAGTATTGATATTTAGATTATTACTTGATGGTTTAGCAGGGATTAAGTTCTTAATTAGCTTCGAATTTGCTAATATATGGGCAATTCTTAAAGCTCATTTTAGTTTTTATCGCTCGTATTCAATAACTTACAAGAAGAGGCAAAATCAAGACTTTAGTTCACCGCTGCATGTTTATCAAGCTTCAATTGTATTTCAGTATTACCTTAAGGGAAAGAAAAATTTTAATGATCTTACTAAATTATGGAGTTAATAGAGAGAATTAAAGAACGCTATGGGTATATCTTTGAAGATGACCTACTAAAGGAAATCACAACAATATCTCGACTTCGGAAAGTGAAGGAAGGCGATGTGCTTATAGATATTGGCGAACAAATTCAGTTAATGCCACTATTGCTGCAAGGAGTAATCAAAGTAATGCGAGAAGATAAAGAAGGGGATGAGCTTCTGCTTTATTTTCTAGAACATGGAGATACCTGCACAATGACATTAACTTGCTCTATGGGAGGTCTCAAGAGCGAAATCAGGACCATAGCAGAGACCGATGCTGAAATGTTATTGGTGCCAGTAGTAAAAATGGAAGAATGGCTCATTAAGTATAAATCCTGGAGAGGATATGTACTCGAAAGTTATAACAACCGTATGCTGGAAATGCTAGAAACAATTGATTCTCTGGCGTTTATAAAAATGGACGAACGGTTATATAAATTCCTTACAGATTCTGTTAAATTGCATGGTTCAACTACAATAAGTAAAACCCATCAAGACATTGCTCATGAACTGCATACTAGTAGAGTTGTAGTTTCTCGATTACTTAAAACACTTGAAAAAAACGGAAAAATAAAACTTCACAGAAATAGAATTGAAGTACTCGGTTTTTAGGGTACCATATGTTACTGCTACAACTAATTTACTCTGTTAACTTTGTACCTAAGTTTTACGAATGTTAAAAAGCCTTATACCTATATTATCTTGGTTGCCTTCGTATAAGAAGGAATATTTCAGAGGCGATTTTTTTGCTGGAATCACTGTGGGTATTATGCTTATTCCGCAAGGAATGGCATACGCATTGATTGCTGGATTGCCTCCAGTATACGGCCTTTATGCAGCTCTAATTCCACAAGTAATATATGCGATTTTTGGAACATCTAGGCAGCTTGCCATTGGTCCGGTGGCCATGGACTCTCTTCTAGTTGCGGCTGGCTTAACTACTATCGCTATTGCAGGTTCAGATCATTACATTGAAATGGCGGTGCTGCTTGCTTTCATGATGGGAACAATTCAATTATTGTTCGGAGTGTTCCGACTAGGATTTTTGGTTAATTTCTTGTCAAAGCCTGTTATCAGTGGTTTTACTTCTGCTGCAGCCATAATAATCGGATTAAATCAACTAAAATATATAGTAGGAATTGATATTGTTAGAAGTAATCATGCTCATGAAATTTTGATAGATATGTTTTCAAAAATTTCAGGGGTTCATTTAACTACGTTTCTAATTGGTTTATCAGGAATTGGTTTGATTTTGGCATTAAAAAAAATAAATAACAAAATACCAGCAGCATTGGCAGTAGTTGTTGTAAGTATACTCATGGTTAAATTTTTCAATCTTTCCAGTACTGGTATAAGTATAGTGGGTGATATTCCAGAAGGACTCCCTGAATTTAGGTTACCAAATTTTAATAATCAGCCTCTAAATGAACTCATATCAATTTCAGTAACACTAGCATTAATTGCTTTCATGGAGGCGATATCTATAGGGAAAGCAATTGAAGAAAAGCATGGTGAAAATAAGATCAGAGCTAATCAAGAATTAGTCGCACTTGGTTTGGCTAATATTGGCGGAGCATTATTCCAATCTTATCCATCTACAGGAGGTTTTTCACGTTCAGCAGTTAATGATCAAGCCGGAGCTAAAACAGGAGTAGCAGCTATGATAAGTGCCTTGGTCGTTGGGTCAACTTTGCTTTTTATTACCTCCTGGTTTTATTATTTACCTAAAGCGGTTTTGGCATCAATAATAATGGTAGCGGTATTCGGTTTAATTGATTTTAAATTTCCAAAGAAGTTATGGAATTATAAACGTGATGATCTGCTGTTGCTCGTTGTTACTTTTGTTGTCACGCTTACAGTAGGCATAAAAGATGGAATTATAGTCGGAGTAATGCTGTCTTTAGGAATGCTAATTTTTAGAAGTGCTCGTCCGCATATTGCCGAGTTAGGAAACTTTAAGGGGACAAAATATTTTAGAAACATCAACAGATTTAAGGATGTCGAGCAATTAGAAGATGTTTTGATTTTTAGATTTGACGGGCAATTATACTTTGCTAACAGTAATTATTTTCGAGACAATTTATTTGAAATGGTTGAGAAGAAAGGAGATAAACTTAAACTTGTTATTTTGGATGCCGAAGCCATTAATCACCTAGATTCTAGTGCTGTTAATATGTTATATAGAGTGATAACTGAACTTAGAGCTAGAGGAATAAAATTCAGCATGGCGGATGTAATTGGGCCAGTTCGTGACGTGATTGTGAAAAGTGAATTAATCAATCTGATTGGTAAAAATAGCTTGTTTATTAGAACAGCTGATGCATTAGATTTTTATAGAGGGAACGAAATTAGTGACGAAAACGAGCAATATAAATTTAAAGACATTGCAAATCAGAGCGATAGAAATCTGTAACTTTGGTTACAGTGTAAATGAAACGTTGACCTTAATTTTGGGTAATAATTAGTAGAAGTATGAAAGTAGAACAGATATATACAGATTGCTTGGCAGAAGCGGCTTATTATATTGAATCGAAAGGTGAGGCGGCCATTATTGATCCGTTAAGAGAAACACAACCATACATTGATATGGCTGCAGAAAACGGGGCCACTATTAAATATATTTTCGAAACTCATTTTCATGCAGACTTTGTTTCTGGACATATTGATTTAGCTAAGAAAACTGGCGCTAAAATTGTTTATGGACCAACAGCAAACACAACTTTTGACATAATTGAAGCTGTTGATCAACAAGAGTTTAAAGTTGGTGATCTAACTATTAGGGTGTTGCACACCCCTGGTCATACGCTTGAATCTAGTACTTTTTTAATAATTGACGAGAATGGTAATGACCATGGAATTGTAACGGGAGATACATTGTTTATTGGCGATGTTGGAAGACCAGACCTGGCAATCAAGTCTGATCTTACAAAAGAAGATTTAGCAGCAATGTTGTTCGATTCATTACGAAACAAAATAATGCCGCTTAACGATGATTTAATTGTATATCCGGCTCATGGTGCGGGTTCTTCGTGTGGAAAGAATATGAGTACAGAAACAACGGATACTCTTGGGAATCAGAAAGCCACCAATTACGCTTTACGTGAAGATATGACTAAAGCAGAGTTTGTTGCTGAAGTGTTAGATGGTATGCTCCCGCCACCACAGTATTTTCCGAAAAATGCAATGATGAATAAGTCAGGCTATAAAGAGATTGATGAGGTAATGAACCAAGGAATTAAGGCAATTCCTATATTTGAATTTCAAGAATTAGCAAAGCAAGATGATGTGTTAATACTTGATGTAAGAACTGAACAAGAATTTGTAAGTGCGCATATTCCAAATTCAATGTTTATTGGATTAAATGGAAGCTTCGCACTTTGGGTTGGGGCATTGATAATAGACGTAAATCAAAAGATAATTCTAATCACTCCAGAAGGAAAAGAAGAAGAAGCTGTTCTTAGGCTTGCCCGTGTTGGTTACGACAACGTTTTAGGACACCTAAAAGGAGGCATCAATGTATGGAAAATTGCAGGAAACGAACTTGATGACATTGAATCTATTACTCCTGAAGAATTTGAATCTACTTTTTCTTCTGATTTAAATGTTTTAGATGTAAGGAAATCTGGAGAATATGTTGCTGAACATATTAAAGGAGCTGAATCATTTCCTTTAGATTATATCAATGATAATTTTCAAACCATTGATTCGAATAAAGAATATTATCTTCATTGCAAAGGAGGATATAGATCTGTGGCAGCGTGTTCAATTTTAAAAGCGCATGGATATCACAATATTATTAATATAGAAGAAGGTTTCGATCAAATAATAAAAACAAGTGTTCCGATAACAGAATACGTTTGTCCTTCTACACTTTAAACAGCACAAATGAAAAACATAATTTTATCACTAATAGCAGTTTTGGCAATGGCAAGTTGCGGAGAAATAACTGCACAAAAAAATAACGATAACAAAGCAGAGCTGCTATCTTCTGCAGATTTTAAATCTAAATTGGCAGAGCTAAAAGATTACCAATTGATTGATGTTCGCACACCCGGTGAGTGCGAAAACGGAGTAATTGATGGTGCTATAAATATTAATTTCCAAGCAAGTGATTTTGAAGAAAAAATAGCGTCTTTAGATAAAACAAAACCAACTCTAGTTTACTGTGCTGGAGGAGTTAGAAGTGCTAAGGCAGCTGAAAAAATGGTTAAAATGGGTTTTGTTCAAATCATCGACCTAAGGGGAGGCTACGGTTCGTGGGATGAGTAGAAAAAATAAGCAGCCCAGCCAAAATATTATTATCATTAACAAACGTACTTATACCTTGTGTTATAGCTGCTAAGTTATTCTGTCGACCGCAGGTATCATTTCACAACTATTTTTTAGCTTTTTTTTCTTTTAAACGTTTAAATCTCTTTATCTGGTAACGGATGTAAATTGTTAATCCTCCAAAAAACAAGATGCTCACAAAACCGAAAACAAACCATTCGCCTGGAGCCATTTTTTCAATCATTAATAAAATATTAGATCAAATTTGAATAATACAGTGATTTTATTTCTCCTACCAAATATACCAATTTTATATTTGGTATACCTTGGCAGGAACGCTGCAACATAGATAAATGTTGGATTCTGTCGCGTTAACTCTGGAGAAGGAAATCTGCATAAATTTGAACACCTAATCCCATCGATATGTTCAAGCGTCATAGATATCCAACGATTATCATCCAACAAGGAGTATATTACAAATTTAGATTTACGTTGT
>Ga0209406_1002698_pt1 | contig 11670 bp, 15 predicted proteins | sample COGITO_mtgs_1204_FD_184808 | JGI IMG/M metagenome (GOLD analysis project Ga0209406, IMG submission 184808) | Pelagic marine microbial communities from North Sea - COGITO_mtgs_120426 (SPAdes) (version 2) | ecosystem: Environmental > Aquatic > Marine > Epipelagic ...
TAGAGATGCAGAAGTAAGTAAAATACCATTTATGCTCATTGTAGGTGAGAAGGAAGAAAAGGATGGTACAGTTTCTGTTAGAAGACATGGTGAAGGTGACAAAGGAACTTATAGCATAAAAGATTTTATTGCTTTAATGAATACAGAAATAGAGAAAACAGTAATACCATTTCATAATTAATAATAACACCTGTTAAATCAGGATTAAATTCACAAGTTATAGCAATCAGGAGAAAAAGGTCTAGAGGACCAGCAAGAGTAATTAAAGAGGATCAACACAGAATTAACGATAGAATACGTTTTGTCGATGAAGTAAGGTTGGTGGGAGATAACATTAAGGTAGATGTTTATCCTTTGGCAGTAGCCAAAGAGATGGCAAAAGAACAAGAATTAGACTTAGTTGAAATTTCACCAAAAGCAGTGCCTCCAGTTTGTAAAATTGTTGACTACCAAAAATTCTTGTATGAGCAAAAAAAACGAGATAAAGCTATGAAGTCGAAAGCGACTAAAGTGATTATCAAAGAAATTCGTTTTGGACCTCAAACTGATGAACATGATTATGAATTCAAGAAAAAACATGCCATCAAGTTTTTACAAGATGGAGCAAAATTAAAAGCATTTGTGTTCTTTAAAGGAAGATCTATCATTTTCAAAGAACAAGGTCAAATTCTTCTATTAAAACTGGCTCAAGAATTAGAAGAGTATGGTAAAGTAGAACAATTACCAAAATTGGAAGGTAAACGTATGATTATGTTTATTGCACCAAAAAAAATAAAATAATACTGATTTTTTTTCAGTTAAAGATAATAAGCGAAAATAAAAACGAAGGAGAGATGCCTAAAATGAAAACCAAATCTAGTGCCAAAAAACGATTTAAGTTAACCGGTACTGGAAAAATCAAAAGAAAGCATGCGTTTAAAAGTCACATCTTAACAAAGAAGTCTAAAAAACGTAAGCTTAAATTGACGCATGATACTTTAGTACATAAAGCTGATGCGCCAAACATCAAAAAACAATTAGCTTTAAAATAAGCTATTGTTAAGGGAATTTAATTATTAACCATGGAGTTAGGCTCAATTAAGTGTTTATTTTAAACCGCCTACTACAAAAAACAATTTGAATTATGCCAAGATCAGTAAATTCAGTAGCCTCAAGAAATAGAAGAAAAAAAATCTTGAAGGCAGCAAAGGGTTACTTTGGACGTAGAAAAAACGTTTACACAGTAGCAAAAAATGCGGTAGAAAAAGCAATGACATATGCTTACAGAGACCGTAAAAACAATAAGAGAAACTTTCGTTCATTATGGGTAATGCGTATTAACGCTGGTGCTCGTTTGCACGGAATGTCTTACTCTCAGTTTATGGGTAAAGTCAAAGCTAATAACATAGAGTTAAATCGTAAGGTTTTAGCTGATTTAGCAATGAACAATCCAGAAGCTTTTAAGGCAATTGTTGAAAAAGTAAAATAAATTATTAATTCGCTTATAAAAAAAACCCAAACGTATAGTTTGGGTTTTTTTATTACCTTATATTTCATTAAAATTTTACCAAATGAAGTCTATTTACTTATTTAGTATTGCTCTATTTATTTTCACATCATCATTTTCTCAACAAAAGGATACCTCCAGTATTAAAGGAAAATTTAATTTAATTTACAATACTTCAAGCTCATACAAAGAATTTAAAGTTATTAGAAAAAGTAGGTTTGTGAATTTGAGAGATCAAGTCTCAGATTCTGTTAAACTCCTAAACAATGAACTTAATTTAAAAGAAGAAAAAATAAATACCTTAGAGCAAGACTTAAACAATATAAATAAAGTTCTTTTAAAGAATATAGCTGAAAAAAAAGCTGCTATTCGTTTACAAAATAGCATATTATTCTTTGGAATGGCATTGGATAAAAGTAGTTATAAGATTATGGTATGGATGACTTTTATCCTTCTTATAGTTTTATTATGTTATTTTATTTTTAAGTATAAGAATAGTTATCTAATCATATTAGCTGCTAAAGAAGACCTTCTAGAAGCTGAGAATGAATTAGTGAAATTTAAGAAAAAGTCTATAGAAAGTGATCAAAAGCTTAGAAGACAATTGCAAGACGAGATCAATAAACAGAAGGGAGTTTAGGGTGAATTTATTTTTATATGCTATCCCCTAGTTCTTTTAACTTTTCTGTATTTTCAGCCAACATAAGTTCATCAATGATTTTTTGAATATCACCGTTTACAATATTAGATAAATCATATAAGGTTAATCCAATTCGATGGTCTGTTACTCTTCCTTGTGGATAATTATAGGTTCTAATTTTTGCAGAGCGATCTCCTGAAGAAACCATAGAACCACGTTTTGCTGCATCTTCGGCGTTTTTCTTTGCTAATTCCATGTCATATAAACGAGAACGCAGTACTTTAAAAGCTTTTTCTTTATTTTTATGTTGAGATTTTTGATCTTGACATTGTGCTACTAAACCTGTTGGGATGTGGGTTAAACGAACAGCTGAATACGTTGTATTTACAGATTGCCCTCCGGGTCCTGAAGAACAGAAAAAATCGATTCTTACTTCTTTTGGATTGATCTCTACATCAAATTCTTCTGCTTCAGGGAATACCATACAAGTAGCAGCTGAAGTATGAACACGGCCTTGAGTTTCAGTTTGAGGAACTCTTTGCACACGATGAACACCAGCTTCAAACTTTAAAGTTCCATACACATCTGGACCAGTAACTTCAAATTGAATTTCTTTGAATCCTCCATTTGTTCCTTCGCTAAAATCAACAGTAGACACTTTCCATCCTCTACCTTCACAATATTTTGTATACATTCTAAATAGATCTCCTGCAAAAATACTCGCTTCATCTCCCCCTGTTCCTGCGCGTAATTCAACGACAGCATTTTTAGAATCTTCAGGGTCTTTTGGAATTAATAAAAATTTTATTTCTTCTTCTAATTCAGGGATTCGATTTGAGGCCTCATCCATTTCCATTTTGGCCATTTCAACCATTTCAGCGTCAGATCCGTCAGCTATTATTTCTTTAGCCTCTTCAATATTATTTAACAAGATTTGATACTCTTCACCTCTTTTAACAACATTTCCCAGATCTTTATACTCTTTACTCAATAGCGCATAACGTTTTTGATCCATAATGATTTCTGGCTGGATAATTAAATCCGAGACCTCATCATAGCGTTGCTTAATAATTCTGATTTTATCTAACATTGGGTATCTTTTCTTAGAAGCTAAATTACAATTTTTATGAGATTAATTGATTTAAAAGAAGTGTTAAATACTAATACTCAAAAACTCCATAATCACTTTTAATCGTTAATTTTTTTACGTCAGAAGCTTCTACTCTACCAATAATTTTTGCATCTACCTGAAATGATTTAGAAATATTTATGATGTCTTCTGCAACTTCAGGTGAGGTGTAAATTTCCATTCTGTGCCCACAATTAAATACTTGATACATTTCTTTCCAATCTGTATTTGATTGCTCTTGAATAAGTTTAAATAGGGGTGGGATTGAAAACATATTTTCTTTAACAATATGTAAATCATCTACAAAATGAAGAATCTTTGTTTGAGCGCCACCAGAACAATGAATCATCCCATGTATGGTGTCAGATGTATATTTTGATAAAATCTCTTTAATAATTGGCGCATAGGTCCTGGTTGGAGATAACACTAGTTTTCCTGCATTAAGTGGAGCGTTATTTACTTGATCAGTTAATTTTATATTTCCTGAGTATACTAAATCTTCAGGAACTGAAGCATCAAAGCTCTCAGGATATTTTTCAGCTAAATATTTATGAAAGACATCGTGTCTTGCCGAGGTTAATCCGTTGGACCCCATACCTCCATTATATTCTGTTTCATAAGTAGCTTGTCCAAATGATGCTAAACCAACAATTACATCACCTGCTTTTATGTTTGCGTTATCGATGACATCACTCCTTTTCATTCGAGCAGTTACTGTAGAATCAACAATAATTGTTTTTACCAAATCACCAACATCTGCAGTTTCTCCTCCTGTTGAATGAATCGTTATACCAAACTTTTTTAAATCTTCTATTAATTCTTCAGTTCCATTTATGATGGCAGATAAAACTTCACCTGGTATTTTGTTTTTATTTCTACCAATGGTAGAAGACAACATAATATTATCTGTAGCACCAACACAAAGTAGATCATCAATATTCATAATCAATGCGTCTTGGGCTATTCCCTTCCAAACAGAAAGGTCTCCTGTTTCCCTCCAATACATGTAGGCTAATGATGATTTGGTTCCAGCACCATCAGCATGCATAATTAAACAATAATTAGGGTCATCTGTCAAATAATCTGGTACAATTTTACAAAATGATTTTGGAAATAATCCTTTGTCAATGTTCTTTATGGCATTGTGAACATCTTCCTTGGAAGCTGAAACACCTCTTTGAGCATATCTTTTTGAAACTTCTTGACTCATATTTATGTAAGGATTTTGTACAAAAGTACGGATTGTTTTCTTTTTCAGTATTAAATTTTTAAAACGAAAACGTTGTAGTAATTTTTTGTTGAAAAAACCTGTTTTTAAATTCTCAATATTTAGTGTTTTTTTTAAAGAAAATCAATTCTAATACCCTCTTTATTAGCAATTTAATAATTGTGAATAAAGTTTTAAAAAAAAAATCATTTTCAATAAATTTTATAAGTTTTAAAACTTGTTTTCGTTATATATTTGTAATTAATTAACTCACTAAACAACAATATGAGCAAGTCTAAATTAGAGTACATTTGGCTAGACGGTTACTATCCAACTCAAAACATGAGAAGCAAGACTAAAGTCGAAAATGATTTTAGCGGAAAATTAGAAGATTGTCCAATATGGTCTTTCGATGGTTCATCAACTAAACAAGCCTCTGGAGGTTCTTCAGATTGTTTATTAAAACCTGTTGCTATTTATCCTGATCCATCAAGAAGAGATGGTTTTTTGGTAATGACTGAAGTTTTAAATGCTGATGGTACACCTCATGTATCTAATGGAAGGGCTACCATTGAAGATGAAGATAATGACTTTTGGTTTGGTTTTGAGCAAGAATACTTTATCATGGATACTAAAACACAACTGCCGCTTGGTTTTCCAATTGGTGGATATCCTGCTCCTCAGGGAATGTATTACTGTTCTGTAGGTGGAAAAAACACTCATGGAAGAGAGCTAGTAGAGAAACATGCAGATTTATGTATTGATGCTGGATTAAACTTTGAGGGAATTAATCAAGAAGTTGCCTCAGGACAGTGGGAATTTCAATTATTTGCAAAAGGAGCGAAAAAAGCTGGTGATGAAATATGGATTGCTCGTTATTTATTAGATCGATTAACTGAACAATATGGTTACTATATTGACTATCATCCAAAACCTTTAGGTAAAGATTTAGATTGGAACGGTTCAGGTATGCATGCAAACTTCTCTAACACTGTTTTGAGAACTTGTGGTTCTCAAGAAACGTATGAGAAAATATGTGAAGCATTTAGACCTGTTGTGAAAGAACATATCGCTGTATATGGAGAATTTAATGATCAACGTTTGACTGGTGATCACGAAACAGCTGCCATAACTGATTTCTCTTATGGGGTATCTGATAGAGGCGCATCTATAAGAATTCCAATTATTACAGTTGAAAAAGGCTGGAAAGGTTGGTTAGAAGATAGAAGACCAGCATCTAATGGAGATCCATACAAAATAGCAGGAAGAATTATAAAAACTGTAAAGTCTGCTAATATTAGCTAACAGATTTTTTGAAAATTATATAAAACCACAAATTTATTTTTGTGGTTTTTTTATTTATGAAATAGTTTGGTATAAGAAAAACCCATAGAAGAGCAGAAGAATAACACCACTCTTACGATCTAGTTCCATTTTCTTAGGAAGAAAAACCAAAATAAGTAATAATAGAGAAACTCCTAGCATCCAATAAATATCATTAGTATATAATGTACTATCGTTTGCAGGAATTGGAGTGATGATAGAGGTTATACCAATAACAGCCAATATATTAAATATATTAGACCCGATAAGGTTACCTATAGAAATTGCCTTTTCTTTTTTGAGAACTGCAATAATTGAAGCAGCTAATTCAGGTATACTTGTTCCAATAGAAACAACAGTGATACCAACAAGACGTTCAGTAATCCCAAAATCTAGAGCTAAATTAGTAGCTCCATAAATTAACAATTCGGAACCTCCCCACAATCCAACACTACCCAGAAGTAAAAAAATAATTGTTTTAAGTTTTGAAAAGATTAAAATTTCTTCTGTTGCCGCATCCTCAATAACTTCTTTTTGAAATTTTAGTACATAAATTAAAAAAATCAATAAAAATGAAAATAAAAAAACACCTTCTGTGAAAGATATTAAATAATCGTTTAAAAGAAAAAAGTAAAGCATTAATGATCCAATCATCATTATTGGCCAATTGATAGTATAAAAAGATTTTTGAACTTCAATTTTGGAAATTAATAGTGTAATTCCTAAAACCAATGCTAAATTGGCAATATTAGAGCCGATAACATTACCTAAAGCTAAATCTGAGTAGCCATTTATAGCAGCTTTAATACTTACAATTAGTTCGGGGGCAGAAGTAGCAAAAGAAACTACTGTCATTCCAATAATAATTTTTGGAATTTTTAAACCCAAGGAAATGGACACTGCAGATTTTAAGAGCCAATTTCCCCCCAAAATCAACAAAACTAAACCACTTATGATTAATAGAAAATTCATGATTTATTTTTTTACGCGAAGATACATTTTTATAGGTTCTCGATGTAAAAAAAGATGGAATTGGATAAAAAAAGCTCTTTATAGGAGTATTTTATTAAAAAATAGGCTAAAAAGGCTTTATTTTATTACACAATATAATACATAATAGTAAAATTAATTTAATTTATAAACATATTTATAGTAAAGTAGATTACATATATTAACAATATTAGACTATTTGCTAATAAATATAAAATTAATTACATCTTTTCTATTGTTTTTACTTGTTGGATATGATTGCAATAGTATATATTGATTAAACAATTCTAGAATTACTAATTATTAATCTTTAAAAACAAAAAAAACATGATCACATTTGCCTTAAAAGTTATTGAATTATCACTTAACCTGTTATCGTATTTAATATTCTAGAATACAATTATTATGAAACTGAGACTAACGAATTTAAACTAAATTAACTCTTAAGAAGAAAATAACATTAAATTAGACTTCCTTGCTTTAAAAAAGTAATTCGATTCTAAGACTATTATTTTTCATTATATTTGAATAAGAACATCTAGTAAATGAAAAAAGAAATTTTTAAATTATTGGCAAAGCTTAACAAAGCTATTCTTCCTTCTTTTACAAAAAAAAGATTGGATCTTGCAAAAGCATCAAAAATTCAGTTAGCTATTGTTGGATGGAGAAGTTTTGTAACACTAAATTCTTTAGATTAAAATTTACGAATATGAAAACAGAATACTTAAAAATATATACAAGTTCACTAATTATCATTAATGGTATAAGAAACCTATTGGCAGAAAACAACATTGCCTCATTGGTTAAAAATCATCCAGAATCTGCCAGGTTAGCAGGTTTTGGTTCTTCAATGGATTCTGTAGAATTATATATACTTAAAAAAGATTTAGAAAAATCTGAACCTATTCTGAATGCTTTCAAAAAAGAAATAAATTCATAAAAAAGACAGTCAAGGCTTTCTAAATAAGAAAAACACTACTATATTTGCACCCGAATTTGGCCATGTGGCGCAACTGAATAGCGCACTTGATTACGGCTCAAGAGGTTACAGGTTTGAATCCTGTCATGGTCACGAATAAATCAAAAGCAAGCAAAATCATAAAGCTTGCTTTTTTGATTTTAAAAGGTTTTGATTTTCAAAGCGGAGCTTTATCAGGATCAGCGAAGCTACTCCTCAAAATAAATGAAAGACTTTTTTACTTATTGCCAAGCTTGCTTGAGCGTTTTTTTGTTTGGACTATTTTCAAAACGGAGCTTTATCAGGATCCTAAAATCATCCTGTCATGGTCACAAATGAATAGTACAATTCCTCAAATTTTATCTTCAAAAATCCTAATCATATTAGTTTGAAATAAAACTGATAAAATTACTATCCTAAATATCTTCTTAAGGCTACTCTGTGCTCAGAATTACTTTTATCATAATTAGTAACAAGCAACTCTAAAATTTCGGGAGGTTTATTACCTATGTCTCCTTTTTTTGAGTATTTAGACACATATAGGTTAAAAATATCTTGCTTTTTCTCAAATATTAAAAAGTGTTGAGCATTTAATTCTGTAAAAGAAATCTGATTTCCGTTAAAAGCGTTTGATTGATCTTTTTTGAAAGGAGAAAAATCAAAATACTTAAAAATATTTTCCATTTTATATTAATTCTGCAGAAAGTCCTAAACTTAACAATTTAGAACAGCGAGGTTTTAATTCTTTAAGTTCTCCTGTTTTTACAGTACATTTCCCTTTGAAATGAACCAACCAAGTACATTGTTCTGCTTGTTCCTCTGTGTGTTCGCAAACACTAATTAAAGAATTAATTACAAAATCAAATGTATTAACCTCATCATTATGAAGCACAATGTGGTGTTGATTAACTTCCTTTTCTAAAACAACTTCTTCTTCTTTAATTTTTTCTTTTGTGATCATCTTTACAAATTTATGAAAAAATTTTTATGGTTTCATATACTTTAAGGCTACCCAATTATTCTTTTGAATCATTTTATCTAAAACTAATCCATGCTTAATAACTTCACTTTCAATGATTGAGATGTCATCTTTGTAAAATCCACTGAGTAATAAAACCCCTTTTTCACTCAAACAATCTGTGTATATTTTCATGTCAGAGAGCAAAATATTTCTATTAATATTGGCGATAACAACATCATATTCTTTTCCTTTCAATAAAGAAGAATCACCCTCTAAGACAGTGATATGCTTACAACCATTTCTTTGAACGTTCTCTAAGGAGTTTTGATAACACCAACTATCTATATCTATGGCATCTGTAGGCTGGGCTCCTTTCATTTCAGCAAAAATGGCTAAAATTCCAGTTCCACATCCCATATCAAGTACTTTTTTATTTTTAAGATCTAGTGCTAATAAATGTTGAACCATCATATGAGTTGTTTCATGATGACCCGTTCCAAAACTCATTTTAGGTTCTATGACTATATCAAAATTCAAGGAAGGATTTTCATGAAACGGAGCACGAATACTAACTTGCCCATTTACCTGAATTGGATTAAAATTTTTCTCCCATTCTTTATTCCAATTCGTTTGCTCAATTTCATTATATTTAAATGTAATATCAAACTCATTAGAGTTTAAAAGATATAGATCCTCAACTTTATTAGAATTCCAATCTTTTTTTTGAATGTATGCTATTACACCATTTTCATTTTCTACAAAACTTTCAAAGCCTATATACCCTAGCTGAGCTATAAGCATCTCTGTTGCCGACTCTTTTGGTGATACAATAAAATCGTAAGCTATGTAAATGGAATCCATTACAATAAAAAATTAAAAAGCAGTGATAATTCCTGTAAAGTCAGTTGCTTTCAAAGAAGCACCTCCAATTAATCCACCATCTACATCTTCTTTAGAGAAAATTTCTTTGGCATTCGTTGGCTTTACACTTCCTCCGTATAAGATAGAAACATTTTCAGCAACAGATATACCATAAGTAGACACCAATAAACTTCTAATATAAGCATGCATTTCTTGAGCTTGTTCTGGGCTTGCAGTTTCCCCTGTTCCAATGGCCCAAACCGGCTCGTATGCCAATACAATATGCTCCCATGAAGCTGCATTTAAAGAAAGAACAGTATTTTTTAATTGACTTTCTACAACTTTAAAATGATTCCCTGATTTACGATCTTGTAATAATTCGCCAAAACAAAAAATTATTTCCAAATTATTTTCAAGAGCGGATGCTACTTTCTCGGTTAAGATTTGATCATTTTCACCAAAGTAGGTTCTTCTTTCTGAATGCCCTAAAATTACAGATTTCACGCCCACATCATTTAGCATAGCTGCAGAAATCTCTCCAGTAAAAGCTCCATTTTTAGCTTGGTGCATATTCTGAGCTGCAACTTCAATTACAGAGTCTTCAGTTAATGCTACCGCAGATGTTAAATTAATAGAGGTAGGTGAAATTAGAACTCTACAATTTATTGAAACCTCTTCTAAGGCTTTATTTAAGTCATTAATTAATTCGGTTGTTTGTGTTGCATCATTATTCATTTTCCAATTTCCTGCAACAATATTATTTCTCATATTTTTATAATTTTAAAAGCGGCTAAATTACTTAATTTTAAGGGCTTTAAGAATGTTTTTGCTTGTAATTTTTGTTGCCTTAAATAAAGTGATTTCTCCAAATTCATCAACAACCACATATCTAGGAATCCACCACAAGCCTAAGAACCTTCCAAATGCTCCTTTTTTACCCTCAGCCATATAATAATGATCTCCTATTATCTTCAGACGATCTATAGCTTTTATCCAACGTTCTTTACTTTTATCGAGTGAAAGAAAAACAAAATGAACTTTAGGGTTTTCTTGTTGTATTTTTTTTAGGTCTGGTAAAGTTAGAATACAGTCTCTACACCAGGATGCCCATATGTCTATTAAAATTTTATTCCCTTGGTGTTTTTTTAAGATATTTTGAAATGTTACGTCTTGTTGTGAAATACTAACAAATTTTTCACTTAATGCTTCTTTTGAAAAGCGAGAAGGGTTGTGACAACCGATAACAAGAAATAAGAACACTAAACCTAGTTGTTTCATTCTATTTATTTGAGTCTAATTCTAGGATCTAACCAACTGTACATAACATCTACCATTATATTAATGATAATAAACAAAGTGGCTATCACCAAAACACTTCCCATAATTATGGGTAAATCTAGTGTATTCAACGCATTAACAATTTCTTTTCCAAGTCCATTCCAGTTAAAAATATACTCAACGAATACAGCACCTGCCAACATAGAAGCAAACCAACCTGATACAGCTGTTATTACTGGGTTTAATGCATTTTTTAATGCATGGTTTTTAATGACTTGATATTTTGTTAACCCTTTGGCTTTTGCTGTTCTAATATAATCTTGGCTTAGAACTTCTAATAATGAATTTCTCATTAATTGAATGATAACAGCTAAAGGTCTAATCCCTAAAACTAGGGCTGGGAGAATTAAATTTTTCCATTGCATAGTTATTTTTTCACCAAAATCATCAACAACATATAAACTTCCAGTCATTTCTAAACCTGTGAAATTATGTAAAAGAAAACCAAATATCCATGCAAATAAAATGGCGGAAAAAAATGAAGGAACACTCATTCCAAAAGTACTGATTACAGCAATGACTCTATCTAACCAAGTATCTTTATGAATTGCTGATAGAATACCAAACAAGATTCCAACACCAATGGCTATACAAATTGCGAATAGTGCTAATATAGCAGTATTAGGAAGGGTTTCAGATATAACCTCTGACACCTTCTTCCCATTTTTTTGAAATGATTCTCTTAAGTAAGGATACTTTAAAACTAGCGTAAATTCACCAACAGAAAAAAGTGTTTTGTAAGAATATTTTCCAGGATTTAAAAAAGTATAATCTTCA